>Ga0099364_10003552_pt1 | contig 24132 bp, 20 predicted proteins | sample TergutTh196P3_FD_73070 | JGI IMG/M metagenome (GOLD analysis project Ga0099364, IMG submission 73070) | Microcerotermes parvus P3 segment gut microbial communities from Pointe-Noire, Republic of the Congo - Th196 P3 | ecosystem: Host-associated > Arthropoda: Insects > Digestive system > Gut ...
TCGCCTGAATTTGGAGAATGGGCAATTTGGGTAAACACCACAAAAACTGATCGAAATGCGACCAAATACCCTATTTTCGTTGTTTTTACACGAAAACGGATACGTCAATGATCGCAAGACACCAGGGGATTTTCACTGTCTCCGATCCGACGGCACTGGATTCATGGATCGCCCAAGCCGCAACCTGTCAATCGCTCGATGAATTCGCCGAAGCAGTGAAATGATCAACGTATGAAAGCCGGGAATGCAATAAAGCGAAACGACCGGATAAACATGCCGGTCGTTTCGCTACGATATGATGTTTCCTGCTTTTATTTACGTCCTATTCGACAGTCAAAACTTTACGCACTGTAACGAAAAGCATTACATCTTTGTCGTCGAGCGTACCGCCCAGCAACAACGTCCCACCATCAGGCACAGGCAAATACGGTGTATCGAAACTATCCGCTTCTTCATGACCATCACGTACTTCCTTCCGTACCAATGTAACCTTGGTAGGAACCAGATTGCCGGAGTTTTCAGAACGCTGTGGAATTAAGGCGATTTCGTACCACGATTTTTCGTTACCTGTTATGATGCCCGACTTTGTGTCGAATGAAGAAAAAATCTTCGGTTGTGCCAAAATGGACAGCATCTTTTTTGCGGTAAGAAATTCGCGCAAAAAATAGACCTCGATATTTGATAAAAGACAGAATCCTCCGTTGTCTGATAACCTTTTCAAATTTTCCTTAGAAAATGGAAATAGAAAGGAACCCTCGTCGGCATCATCGCTCTTTTTCAATTCGGCAAGCAAGACTTCGTAAACGACCGCCTCATCGGTTGCTAACGCTTCTTGCTCGGAATTGACAGGTGGGACAGGTGCCCCACAATCGTGTTGTGCGTTCAACATTCCCACCATTGAAAAGATGAACATGATAAAGGGCAGCAACATTTTTTGAATCACAAATTACTCCTGTTGTTAAAGGTTGTATCTTTCGCAGTGAGTATATGAAAATGGGTAAGTCGAGTCAAGGGAAAAATTCGCAACCTTCCGGTTGCGGCTCCGTTTTTGGTATAATACCCTCATGCGTTCCCAAATCGAATCTCTCTTGCTTTCCGAAGTCAAACTGCCGGGTCAGTACATCGGCGGAGAACTCGGTAGCATCGTCAAACCAAAGGACTCCGTCAAAGGACGACTCTGCTTCGCCTTTCCCGATGTCTATACCATCGGCATGAGCAACTACGGCTTACAGTTGCTCTACGCCATCATGAACCGCCAGCCCGACTGGGCATGCGAACGAGTCTTCGCTCCTTATCCCGATATGGAACGCGCCCTTCGGAAACGCAATCTGCCGCTCTACTCTCTCGAAACCTTTACGCCGCTCTCCGAATTCGATATCATCGGCTTTTCGCTACAATACGAACTCACGTTCACCAATGTTCTCACCATTCTCGATCTCGGCGGTATTCCGTTGCATTGCCGAGACCGCACGATGGAGCATCCGCTCGTCATCGCCGGCGGACCTTCGGCAGTCAATCCCGAACCGATGAGCGATTTTATCGATCTCTTCGTCATCGGCGACGGCGAAGAAGCGTTGCCCGCCGTGTGTAAGTTTTGGTTAAGTTTACAGAGCCCGTATCGTAAGATAGGGAATGACGACCGACGAGAAGCGTTGCTGGAAACAGCGAAACAGTTTTCATTTGTTGCGGCACCGTCCCTAACTGACGTTACGGGCTCTGCGACTCCTGCCGTCGTACACGACATTGACGCGTATCAACCGCCGATACTGCGCATCGTCCCGACCGTCGAAGCGGTGCAAGACCGAGTCGCCGTCGAAATTATGCGAGGCTGTCCCGGTCGATGCAAGTTTTGTGTCAGTACCGTTCAGAAACGACCCATCCGCTACCGCTCGCCGGAGAGCATTGTACGCATTGCCAAGGAGTCCTGTTTGGCAACGGGTTCCAACGAAGTGTCGCTCCTCTCCCTTTCGACAAGCGATTATCCTCATTTTGAGGAATTGATGCAAAAACTGCGGGAGGAACTCTTGCCGCTCAATGTTTCGGTCTCGGTGCCGAGTTTGCGGGTCAATCATCAACTCAGTGACGTGATGCAGCAACTCACGACGGAACGTACTTCTGGACTAACGCTTGCACCGGAGGCGGCACTCGACGAAATGCGGCGGCGAATCGGCAAGCCGATTACGAACGAACATCTCTTGGCGGGTTGCGAGACGGCATTCGCTAACGGATTCAACCGTGTCAAAATGTATTTCATGTGTGGACTGCCCGGCGAAACTCACGCCGACATTGACGGCATCGTGGATTTGGCGGCATCCGTTGCTCGACTGGGCAGAAAGATTTGCGGGAAGTCCGTGACGGTGATTGCCAATGTTTCTAACTTTGTGCCGAAGCCGCATACGCCCTGGGAACGGTATGGGATGGCAACGCAAAAATACTTTTTGCATGTACATGATGATTTAAGATTGCGTTCTAAACGCACCGGCATTGCGTTGAAGTATCACGACATGGAAACGAGTTTACTGGAGGCGTTGCTCTGCCGGGGGGATCGCCGTTTGGGAAAAACGATTGAACGTGCGTGGCAGTTGGGCGCACGGCTGGACTCTTGGACGGACTACTTTCGCGGCGATTGCTGGGAAACAGCAATTTTGGAGACGCAAACGGATGTTCATCAAATCGTTCACGAAACAATTCCTGACGACGCGGAGTTGCCTTGGGGATATGTGCGGTTAAACTCAAAACCATGAACACGTAAATCCGCCGTCCACATACACGGTGGAGCCGGTCATGTAACTTCCCGCTTTTTTGGAAAGCAGAAGCAGTGCTGCCCCGACCAGTTCGTCCGGCGAGCCGTAGCGGTGCATCGGTGTGCCGTTCATGATGTTTTCGACCCGCTTTTCGTCGAGCAGTTTGCGGTTTTGTTCAGCCGGAAAAAACCCGGGGCAAATTGAGTTCGCCCTGATCTTCTGCGCGGCAAATTCTTGGGCGATGTTTTGCGTGAGGTTGACCACTCCGGCTTTTGAGGCAGCATAGGCAAAGACGCGGGAAAGCGGACGCTCTGAGGTTACGCTGCCGATGTTGAGGATTGCTCCACCGTCAGGATTTTTCAACATCGACTCAATGAAAACCTGACATGATTCCATCATGCCTTTCAGATTAACGGCAAAAATCTTGTCCCAAAGGTTTGTATCAACATCGAGAAAAGAAGTCCCGGCATTGAGACCGGCACAATTGACGAGCATATCGACCCTGCCGGTTATTTGGAGCGACTCGGCAAGAAGGTTTTGGATTGATGCTCTCTCCGTGATATTGACGGGGCAATAGGATGCTTTTACGCCGATACTTTGGAGTTTTTCTGCCCGGTTTTTGCAGGCATCTTCCCCCATATCGGCAACGACGATATGCGCACCGGCCCGTCCCAGTCCGGCGGACAATGCTCCGCCCAGTTCTCCTGCTCCGCCGATCATGATGGCAACTTCACCGTCCATTCCGAAAAGGCTTTTCAAATATTCCGCCGAGGATGTCATTCGTTTTTGTGTTGTAAATGGTTCGCTACTGTCATTCTACCATACAACAACCATGCTGCAATCGTGAGTATAGGGCTTGGTAAACGCACCCAATCTGTACTTTGCGTCCTTTGCACACTCTTTGCGCCCCCTTGCGGTTAAAATAGTTCGGATTGAACCGCAAAGTACGCCATAGGTTACACAAGGGGCGCAAAGTACAGATTGGATGCGTTTCGGCATAAGTTAAAATACAAAAATTGATTTTTAGAGGTTCCCCTTGGAAACTCCGCCACCAACGATAGTAACGCAACCGCGCTTTCTGCTTTACAGCATACTCCTCACTGATCCATCACATCCATTTGCCGCCGGATTGATTCTTCGTGAATATCCTTCATCATTTTCCGCACAAATTCGGGATCCAAGTCGAGCGTTACGCCGAATTCGGCACAGCGTTCAATGATTTCACTGTACCGTGTTGTTTGCAAAATCGGCATGTCATACGCCTTTTTGTATTCGCCGAGTTCGTCCGAGAGTTGCATCCGCCGTGCGAGCAGGTCTAGTATGCCTTCGTCAATCTGATCCATCCGGTAACGCAATTCCAAGAGACGCTGTGAAGGTCGATTGGCACTCCTGATAATGAGCCGGCGTAAGAGATGTTCGAGTGCCTCCGGCGTGATTTGTTGCGAAGAGTCGCTCCACGCGTCTTCGGGGTGAGCGTGTGTTTCGACGACCAGTCCGTCGAACTGCAAGTCCATGGCTTGTTGAGAGAGCGAAGCAATCCTGCTCTGTTTGCCGGCGATATGACTCGGATCACAAAACATCGGCAAATTGGGAATCCGGCGGCGCAACTCAATCGGAATATGCCACATCGGCGGATTCCGGTATGTCCTTCTGTCATAAGAACTAAACCCGCGGTGGATCGCCGCAATCCGCCGAAGACCGGCACCATAGATACGTTCAATCGCACCGATCCAAAGTTCCAAGTCAGGATTGATCGGATTCTTGACCAAGACCGGGACATCCACACCCCGCAGTGCATCGGCAATTTCCTGAACGGCAAAGGGATTGACCGTGGTACGGGCACCGAGCCAAAGTATATCGATTCCTGCTTCCAGGGCTTCGGAAACGTGCTCTCTGTTGGCGACTTCGGTCGTTACATACATACCGGTTTCCTGTTTCACCCGTTTAAGCCAATCAAGAGCGGCAGTTCCGATTCCTTCAAACCCGCCCGGCTTTGTCCGGGGTTTCCAAACACCGGAACGAAAAATTTTAATTCCCCGGGCGGCAACATCCCGCGCCGTAGCAAGAACCTGCTCCTCCGTTTCCGCACTACACGGACCGGCAATAACAACAGGACGCGCCGGCGCGATGCCGGGAAGAATGATCGACTCTAAATCCATATCTATTGTGTGTTCATGATAACAGATTTTCCCAAGATTTGCGTTTGAGAAGATTGGGAATAAGAGACTGGGAGATCGGGAGACCAGCCGTCATCCACCTTGGGCGGCGGGTACTCATTCCCTGCAATCACTTCACGAATTCGTAAACGGCACACAAAAAGAGCCTCACGGCTCCATCCATTGCGGCACTATCGGCAGCGGCGCAGGATTGATTCACAAAACGCTGCTGTGTATTCCGGCAAGCCCCAGAGCGGGGAGCAGTGTCCGATATTCTCGGCAACCTTTACCAATCCCGCCTCATCGACTCCAATGTCTGCAAGCGTCGTCGGACTGCCGATGGAACGGAACCAAGTTCGGAAAGCCTCTATCGTTTGCTCCGCCGTCGAAACATCGAAGACCGCCCTGCCCAGTTGTGCGAGCCGCTTTGCTCCGTCCCCCTGCCCGGTATTCCAATGTTCTGCATACCAGGGCATCCAACCGGAGAGTGAAATCGAGAGCGACGCTCCGTGTGCCGTATCGTGCAGCGCGCTCATACTGTGTCCGATCAGATGATTCGGCGTTGACCATTTGCCGACACCTGCCGGTGCCAAGCCGTTCCACGCAAGGGTTGCCGCCCACATGAACGTCGCTCTGGCTGCCAGATCATTCGGATTCTTTTGCTGCGTTTCGGTGATTTCCGTAATCGTTCGGACGATGCCTTCCACATAGCGGTCTTGAATCGGTGTGTACGTATCCTCTTGTGTGAAATAACTTTCCAAAAGATGCGTTACAGCATCAACGGCACCATTGGCGATCTGGTTAGCAGGCACCGTGAGCAGTGTCGCCGGATCCATGATGGATGCTTTCGGATAGAGCCACGGATCACCGAGTCCGAGTTTTTCCTGAGTCTTTTCATTGGTGACGACGGTGCCGCCGTTCATTTCAGTTCCCGTCGCTGCCAAAGTAAGCACGGCAAGCAGCGGCAATGCCCCTTGGAGTTTATACTGCCGTGTATAGAATTCCCATACATCATTTTCCATCACGGCACCGGCGGCGACGGCTTTTGCTTCATCAATCACGCTGCCGCCGCCGACGGCAACGACCATATCAACCTTTTCCTTCTTTGCCAAAGCGATGCCTTCGTAGGTATGCGAGAGGACGGGATTTGCCTTGACTCCGCCGAATTCGACCAATTCGATCCCCGCCGATTTCAGGGAGTCAATGGTTTTATCATAGACACCGTTTTGTTTAATAGAGCCTTTGCCGTAAATGTAGAGTGCCTTTTTGCCGTAGGGACTTGCCTCGGCACCGATTTTGTCAAGCGTACCTTGACCGAAGATGATTTTCGTGGGATTGTGAAATGTGAAGTTTTGCATGTTTGATGATGGAAAGGGTTATTTGCGAAATGTTTCTGCCATTCTACACATCCGGGAAAAATAGGCAAGCGGGATGAGTTTTGGCTCCGCCTTTTTTAACCGCAAAGTGCGCAAAATTTGTGCAAAGGACACAAAGAATCTATTTTTAGAGGTTCTCTACACAATTCCTCGGCTCTTTTCATATTCCGCGATTTTCGCTTCGGACTGCAAGGTAAGTCCAATATCATCGAGACCGTGGATCAGGCAATGTGCTCGGAAAGACTCGATTTCAAAAGGCATCGACAGTGCTTTGCCGTCAGTAATCGCGGCACTTTCTACATCGACGGTCAACTGCAACGGCTTGCTTGTGGTTTCCAGTGAGAAAAGTTCCGCAACCCGTTCTTCCGAAAGCCGGATAGGCAAAAGTCCATTCTTAAAAGCATTGTTGTAAAAGATGTCCCCAAAACTCGGGGCAATAATCACACGAAAGCCAAAATCATACAACGCCCAGGGAGCATGCTCACGGCTGGACCCGCAACCAAAATTTTTCCGTGTGAGCAAAATCGTCGCCCCTTGATATTCCGGTTTGTTGAGTTCAAACGCCGGATTGGCGGCAGTACCCGACTCATCGTAACGCCAATTGTAAAACGCGAACTGCCCGAAACCTGTCCGCTCGATCCGCTTCAAAAACTGCTTGGGAATAATTTGGTCAGTATCGACATCACTGCGGTCCATCGGCACGACCAAGCCGGTGTGTTGGGGCAAAGGCTGCATTTTCTTAAAAAGTTCGCGAATTCTATTCCGGTCCAGTGTAACATCTTTTTCTTGAATTGCCAACGGGTAAGATACTGGTGTTTCAATAGCCGTTTATCTTATGGGAACCTCTAAAAATAGATTCCTTGCGTCCTTTGCATAATCCTTGCGCCCCTTGCGGTTAAAAAAAAAGAAAATTTAACCGCAAAGTTCGCAAGTACAATGTTCATGCCGTGTACGGTATATCTCAAAACCTTATGGTCGCGGACCGCCACCACCACCAAAACCACCACCGCCGCCTGCTGGTGGACCGCCGCCCGGAGAACGACCACCCGGAGGACTGCCGCCCGGTGGACCGCCGCCCTGCCCTCGTCCTTGTTGTCCGCCCTGCTGTTGCCCATCCTGCTGTTGTCCGCCTTGCTGCTCTTGCATTGCTCCCTGCCGCAACTGTTCGAGGTACATTTCCTCCTCTTCACTCAATTCATCCTCTTGCTGGGTTTCCCCCGCAGCGAGCGGCAGGTCAACTTTGTCCCGATGTACCCACGCACCCAATACCACTTCGTCCCCCTCGTCCAACCCTTCGAGGATCACGACCTCTCTATCGTTGGCGGGTCCTGTGACGACTTCGATCTTGTCCCACCTGCCGTCATTGAATAGGATGGCATACGTTTTCCCGCCATGTCCAAAGACCGCCTGTTTCGGCAACAATAAGGCGTTGGGGATTTCGTTCACAATAATTCTCGCTTCCGCAGTCAATCCGGCTCTGACACCTTCCGGCGGATTAAGAATTCTAACCGTTGTCAAGTATTCCCTCGACATCGCACCCACACCGCCGAAACCGCTCGGCTCCGCAAACGATTTGACCTCTGTGACCACGCCTTCAAAAGTTGCGTTCAGGAAGGCTTCAAGCCGAATGGTCGCTCTCTGACCGGGTCGGACAAACCGGACATTGGCTTCGTTGATTAAACCCCTGACCTGCATTTGTGCCGGGTCGGGAAGGAGAAGCAAAATCTCTTTGTCGATAACCCTTTTACCCTCTCTGATAAGGTTCTCCTCTCCGCCCCATCGCGGCATAAAATAGACCACCTGCCCGTCACTCGGAGCATAAATGGTGGTATTTGCCAACTGCTGCCGCAAATGGCCTAACCGGTTTTTGTCAATTTCAAGGTTTCTTTCCGCCGCTTCGACACCGTTTTTGGCGATTTCAATGGCTGCCTCATACTGCGTCACCATTTTTTGCTTCGTGAGGGTTTCCAAAACATGACGGTCTAATTCGGCCTTACGCCAGGCTTGCGTAGCCCTCTCAAGTTCAAATTCGGCAGCGGCAACTTGAGCATCTGTGATATAGCCGCGTTCAAAAAGCCGCTCATTATGGGTCAGATTGTCGCGTGTAGTGCTGACCTGTTCTCTGGCGGCGAAAATCGCGTTTTCTATCGTCATCACGTCCTGTTTGAATTTTCCATCAAGAAACTCCGTCAGTGTCAGGTTGGCAGTGCGGAGATCCGTCTGGGCTCGTATAAGATTTGATTCGCTGCCGAGAACAACGTTTTCTTGCCTCTCCGTCCGCTCCCTGAGCCACGAAGATTCAAGTTCGACGAGCAGGTCCCCTTCTTTTACGAGCGTTCCTTCCTCGATGACGTAGACTATCGTGAGACCGCCTTCGCCCGCCATTTCGACGCGGACACGGACTTCCTGATTTTGTGCACTATCCACACTGCCGCGTCCGAGGATTTCGTGAACAAACAGGTCGCGTTTCACCGCAACCATCTGCGGCGGATCCACCTGGACAGTTCCCCGCAACCGCCCCCCGTAGTAACCGCCGGCAACCAGCAAAGCAAGCACAACTAAAACAATAAGCGAGCGTTTGAGCATGGGAACACGTTTATGTTAGAATCCTAGGACTCCTATCGACCAGATGGTGAGGCATTTTACAGGAAAAAGAGGGGAAATGGAATAGAGGGAACCTCTAAAAATAGATTCTTTGCGTCCTTTGCACCCTCTTTGTGCCCCTTGCGGTTAAAATAGTTCGGGTTGAACCGCAAAGTACGCCATGGGTTACGCAAGGGGCGCAAAGTACAGATTGGGTGCGTTTCGGCACCAAGTCAAAAGGCAAAAATTGATTTTTAGAGGTTCCCAGCCGCAAGGTACAATCTTATGCCATTTACGGTACAATAGCACCGCCATGGAAAATGACAACAATCAAATAATACGGCGGATTACTTGGCTTGGTGCGGTCTGCAACCTGTTTCTCGTGGGCTTCAAACTCGCTGCCGGGATTTGGGGACATAGTTCCGTGATCATTGCCGATGCTGTCCACTCCCTTTCCGATCTCATTACCGATGCCGCCATTCTGCTCGGTATGCGGTTTTGGAGCCGCCCTGCCGATCAATGCCATCCCTACGGACACGCCAAAATTGAAACCCTGGTGACTCTCTTCATCGGTGCGTCTCTCGCCACCGTCGGAGCCGGACTCCTTTACAGTGCCGTTTACACGTTAATCGACATTTTGAATGGGGTCGAGATACCTTCACCGACGTGGCTGCCGCTGACCGCCGCGCTGGCTTCCATTGTCGTTAAGGAATGGCTCTATCGAATGACCGTCAAAGTGGGGATGGTAACGAAATCTTCCGCAACGATTGCCAATGCCTGGCACCATCGGAGCGATGCGATGAGTTCTATTCCGGCAGTGATCGCCATCGGGGTATGTCTGTGGCTTGGCGACAAATATGTATTCCTTGATCCGGTCGGAACGGTCGTGGTTTCCTTTATGATTATTCATGTCGCATGGAAAGTTACGCAGCCGACCTTTGCCGCACTGCTGGATTCCGGTGCAACGGAAGCGCAGTGTCAATCCATTGCCGAAATGATTCGGTTCTTCCCCGAAGTCAAGGACTTGCATAAATTGCGGACCCGGTATGTCGGTCCTTCGGGACTGGCTCTCGATGTACACGTCCTGGTTGATCCGCACATGTCCGTAACGGAGGCACACGCACTTTCGCATCAGATCGAGCGAAAGTTGCTCCAAAGCGGCGAAAATATCATTGACGTTTTCGTTCACGTGGAACCAAGTTCGCACGAACACGACATAGAGTCTATTGTGCGGCGGATAGAGCGATAGAGTTTGGACACCGCTAATCATTCCGAAATTTGTACTATTCTTTGCGCCTTTGCGGTTAAATTCTTTTTTTAACCGCAAAGTGCGCAAAAGAATGCGCAAAGGACGCAAGGAAAAAGCGTCCAATGTCTCCCCGTTTACAGTATAGATCACAAGGAGGTTTTCTCAATGGTGGATTGCCGAACAACCAATTCCACCGAAAGACGAATATCACGCGGCGGAAGTTTGTGATAGACCAACCGATCCAGCATTAACGCCACCGCTGTATTTGCGATTTCCTGACAGGGCTGATGAATGGTTGTCAGAGGAACCGGAAGAAATGGTGAATAATGAACATCATCCACCCCCACGATCTTCACCTGTTGCGGAACATTGATTCCTGCGTTACAAAACTCGCGGATTAAAGTGATGGCTATCGGATCATGAAAACAAGCGATCCCTTCGGGTTTGCCTTCAAGAATCCGGGCAGTGAAATCGCTGTTATTGACATCCCCCTCGAAAATCCAGTCATCGGAAGCCCGATGTCCCGCTTTTTTCATGGCATAGCGGTAACCGGCAATTCTTGCCTCTTTTGTTGGCAGAAAAGCGGAACGGGCGATATAAAAGATTCGCTTGCAACCGCAATCCAACAAATGACGCGTTTGAAGATAGCCGACATAAAAATTGTCGATACCGACCAAATCATAGTTGCAACTTTCAGGAAAGGGACGGTCAGAGCGATCCAGCAGAACAGTTTGAATTCCAAGACGGGAAAGTTGATCCAAAAAGTAATGATTTCCATTCGACCACGAAAAGTTTTCCGTTTCGTCCGGCACAAAAAAGAGACCAGACACACGTTGCTCCTTCAAGTGGGTACAGAATTGGTCAATGTTGTTTCGATATTCTTTTGGGTTAGCCATGTCGAGCGTACCCCAAATCAGACTCAATTTGTTGTTTTGGCAAACCTTGGCAATTCTGGCGCAGATGGGTTCAAAAAATTGCGTGTCTCCAAGACCGGCAACCACAATCGCGACAAAAGCACCGCCTGCCGCAATGGCTTTGATATAAGTACCGTCCCCTGCCCGGCGCAGAATCAGCCCCTCTTGTTCGAGATCACGCATCGCTTTGATCACCGTTCCCCGTGACACGGCAAATTTTGCCATCAGTTGCCCGTCCGTAGGGAGACGTTTTCCCAGGGCATATTTCCCGCTGTGAATCAATCCTTTAATATAGTCGTAAACGGATTGATATTTTGATGTTCCGGCGTTTTTTTTCATTCGTTTTCTTCTTTGCGTTGTTCTTTTTTAACCGCAAGGTACGCAAAGTTGTTGCAAAGTACGCAAAGGGGCAACTTACAATTTTAGCCGTTTCCGACGTAGATTGGACCTTTTCTCTAACCCTCAAAATCGTCATTCCGGCGCACGCCGGAATCCAGAAAAACAGTCTGCGAGCCGCTCGTATGGATTCCGGCTTGCGCCGGAATGACAGGTTAGAGAAAAGGACTATTAGGCAACAGCAATCAAATGTATGTACAGATATGACATGATTGTATAAGTTTTTCACAAAAAATCAAGCCCCCGTGAAGAAAATGCTTGACTCCGACCGAAAACTCTGTTACAATACAGGTATAGACACAGGGAAATGCTGAATTGTACATTTGTGTATCCCATTCTGTACATGTCCCAGAAAAGCCTTGTGTCTGCGATTCGTTGGTCGTGTTCGTTACCATCATTTTTTACAGGAGACTTTTTATGTCCAACAAAATGTTAAACTGGGGGGGAGGCAATGTGGGCAAATTTTTGTCCTGCAAGGCGAGGCGGTTCACCGCTTTCACCCTTGTCGAACTTCTCGTCGTTATTGCCATCATCGGTATGTTGGTTGCCCTTTTGCTGCCTGCTGTCCAGGCTGCCCGAGAAGCCGCAAGGCGGATGCAGTGCTCGAATAAAGTCAAACAGATCGCGCTGTCTCTGCATAACTATCACGATGTTCACAATGCCTTGCCGGCACTCAATTCAACTTGTCCCAAGAGGAGTGAACCTTTCAAAGGTGGACGCAACCGCATCAGTGCCCGGATTGTCATTCTCCCGTTTATCGAAGAAAGTGCGCGTTACGAGGCGTGTGTGGAAACAACCGCCGATGTTTGGATGAAAGAGTTTACGGACGGCACAAAAACCCCCTTTGCGGACATTGTGGTTGCATTCGTCTGTCCCAGCGATGCAGCCGGTTTTATTTCCCCGTGCAATAACGGCAACCCGACCGGTGCTTCCAACTACGGTTTTATGCTCGGCGACCGCCCCTATACATCGAACAACCTTAATACCCGCGGTGTTTTTGAACCGAACTTTTCACGTCATAATCATCAGGGGTTCGGGGCAATTACAGACGGCTTGAGCAATACGATGGGATTTTCCGAGGCTATTCGTCCCCTGTCTGCTTCAGCAGGTTGGGGTAATGCTCCTGTGTTCAATCCGTTTTATCGCCCTACGGACATAATGAGTTTGTTTAACACAGGCACGAAACAATATACCAATGCGGTAACGTTTCTCCCTAACGAAGCGCCCGTCGGTTATCGTTGGTCGGAAGGCGCAACACAGTACACAGGTTTGAATGCGGCAATGCCTCCGAACCACGGTTCCGCCCGAAACAATGCCTCCGGTATTACAGGCGGAACCTACTGTATGATTACTCCGTCGAGTCGCCATACAGGCGGAGTAACTATCGGATTGATGGATGGTTCCGTCCGTTTCGCCTCCGACTCTATCGACTTTGGTACACCGTCGACTGACTACCCGACACACGTAACGGCGACGAATGAGGCATCGTCTCTGCCCAGTCCTTACGGTGTCTGGGGCGCGATTGCTACCAAGGCACGCGGAGAATCGAAAAGTTTGTAAATGTCAAAATCTGCAATCGCAAGGTTGCAATCACAGAGCCCGTAGCGTCAGATAGGGACTCCTGGCTTACACCACGGGCTCTGTTAGCCTATACTATACTACCCTAATAATACCATGAGAATTTCATTGTTCCTTGTTTTACCGGTTTTCCTGCTAGGATTACTCGGTTGTTCCAATCTTCCCGACCATGTGCCGGTAACAGTCCAAGTCAACGACAAGGGGGTGCCGGTCGAAGGAGTCAGCATCACCTTCGTTGCCGACGATGGTGCCTACGCCGTCGGCTATACTGACGAAAAAGGTATGGCACGGATGTACACCTACAACCCCAACGACGGCGTTAAAAAAGGTTCCTACCTTGTTCAGTTGAGCAAATATCCCAAAGCAGAGGCACCGACAGGCACCTACGATCCTGCGACCGATTCATACGGACCCGGTACAACAGTTGCCGCAGATCCCAATCCCGAACCTCTTATTCCGAGGAAGTTCGTCAGTACCGAAACGTCCGGTCTCTCGGTAGTGGTCGAAAAGGCGATTCCGTTGCTGGTCTTCGATGTCGGAAAGGACACCCCCTAACCCATTACCTTATTTAGCACCATGTATGCTGTAAACGGGGAGAAATTGGATGTTTTCCCCTTGCGTCCTTTGCGAACGTTGCGGTTAAAAAAAAGAGAATTTAACCGCAAGTTATTTCGTGTTGCCTACGGCACAGCCGCTGGCATTTCCGCCTCATTCACCCTTTACCCCTTTTGTAACTGTAACTATGACAAACACTTCCCTTTCCCGACGTGCTTTCCTCGGAGCGGGTGCCGCTCTTCCGTTTACCGGTGCGTTCCTTAACGCCGCCCAGGGTCAATCGGCGGCGAAGCCGATACCGCTGATTCACTGTACGGACTTGTTTCATCCACACGGCGATCCTGATGACCATTTCGATTTAGCCGCCGTCTTTTCGCTGGCTCATCAAGGCTTGGTCGATTTGAAAGGTATCGGTATTGACTATCCCCCCGGTTTTCGTGCCGGTGATCCCGCTTTGATGGCTGTTGCCCAAATGAACCGAATTTGTGGTCTGAACATTCCGACGTTCATCGGTTCGTCGCAATTCGCCGAGCAACTTACCATTCACCCCAGCAGTGCCGAGTACCGCAATTCTATAAAACCCGTGTCGAAAAAAATTGATGCGAGACCTGAATTATCCCCGCGGGATTCCATCGGAATCCAAGCGATTATCGAAACGTTGGACAAGAGCGACCGTCCCGTGGCAATCACCATCGTCGGCTCCGCATTGGATGTCGCCATCGCGGCATATCGGGAACCGGAACTCTTCCGAAAAAAATGTGCCGGTCTTTATCTCAATTCCGGTGCCACCCACCAGGCGAGACCGGATATCCTCGAATTCAATGTCAATCTCAATCCCGCCGCCTACGCCGCCATGTTTGATCTCCCCTGTCCGCTCTATTGGTTCCCGTGCTGGAACATGTGCGAAGAGCGAAGGTCCGGCGAATGGGGAACGTTTTACTGGATGCCACACAAAGACGTTTTCGAGGGAGTCTCGGCACCAGTGCGTTCCTATTTTTGGTACATGTTCTCTCGGTCGCAAGACCCGCGGTATCTGCGGATGCTCAAAACGCCGCCGCCGGAAGAAGGGTGGAACAACGTTTTGGGAGGACAACGCGGGATGTGGTCGATAGCGAGTATTTTTATGCTGGCAGGATTGACCGTTACCCGGTCGGGCAAGGTTGTTCCACTTGCAGAAGCCGGAGACGACGCTTTGTTCCGTATGGAACCTGTCAAAGTGCAATGCGAAGACAACGGACAGTTGAAGTGGGAGTTGAGTCAGGAAGAGACCGGTATGTTCCTGTTCCACAATTTAGACGTGCCTGCTTACCCCGGCGCAATGACTCAAGCCGTCCGTTCACTGCTGTTGGCGTTTCCTGAAACGGTGTGAAGCACCGCCCCCTCCAGGGCTGACGCACCGATTTTTCCAAATCCTTATTTTTCAAGCGTATAAACGCAAAAAAATGTGTCACTTTCGATTTGGAGTATCACATATCGTGGGCTCTATCCTCGCAAACTTTTGACTCGCCATTTATTGTCTATTTTTCCTAAACCTCGCATTTTCCCATAATAATTGCCCGATGTGAACAACAAAACACGAAAAAACGCATTTTTTCGTCCTCGGACACCGGAAATAAAGGCACTTGAAAGATTCGGTGCGTCAGCCCTGAGTTATTATGGCAGGGTGAGCGGACTTTGAAGGAGGTGCGGGAGCGGTGCTATACTGTAAATGGGATCAAATAGGACATCTTTTCTTTGCGTCCTTTGCGTACCTTGCGGTTCGATCTTTTTTTACTGCTCTGGCAGGAAAACTTTAACGCAAAACAAACAGAGCCCGCATCGGAAGATGCGGATTCGATTCACCGGAGTTTCCACTCCGAGCTCTGTGAACTTTTATCCGCCGGCGCAAAGACCAATTTCATGCCGTTTACGATATATATCGATCCCGTGCCAACAGCGAAGAAACTGGAAAAAAACTTGTTAACGGACTGGCAAGGTACTGGGGCGTATGAAAAATGATCTTGAAAAAAAACGGCAATTTGAGCATAATCAACTTATATTCGTTTTTATCGCTGTCGTCCATGCCTGTAGATCCAACGATTTCTCCCGAAAAACGTGAACAACTTCAACAACTTTTTGTTCGAGGCAACGAACAAATGTCGAAAAGAAACTACGAATACGCAGACAACATCTACCTTACTGAATGTGTCCTTCAAGATCCCGGCAATCCGATTTATGCCCAAACATTTCTCGCCAATTTACGAAAAAAGTTTGGCGATAAAAAGAAAAAAACCACATCACTCCTCACTGCCGGTAAGAAAATGATGGGCGATGCCAAAAGACCGGAAAACCTCTTCAAGACAAGCATCGAAACGCTCAAATCCAATCCCTGGGACATCGAAACGTTGATTTCCGCTGGCAAAGCCTGCGAGGACTTGGGGCACACAGGAACGGCAATCATCTATTATCAAACCGCAGTCGACGCTGATTGCACTCACGTCGGAGCGAATACTGCTTACAGTGAAATACTTCGGGAAACCGCCGACTATGACGGAGCATTAGTCTGCCTTCACCGCATCTTGAAGCAGCGGCCGGACGACATGGATCTCCGAAGATTGATGAAAGATATTTTAGCCGATAAGACAATTCATCAGGGTAAGTATGCGGCGGGAGTTTCCCGGGATACGCTGGAGTCTAGCGGAACGGTAGTTTCCGAAAACGAGGATGTTATGGGACGTTCTTTGACAGTTGAAGAACAGATTGAACGCCGAATCGCCAAAAATCCGAAAGATACCGCCAACTACCTAGAACTTGCTCAATGGTACAGCAATCTGTCCGATTATGCCAAAGCAGAAGAATGCTATGAAAGAGCCGCCGAGGTCTCCAGCAATGCTTTTAATGTAGTCGAGGGACTTTTGGAAATCCAAAAAAAGCGGCTTCATTCGGAGGCTCTTCGCTTGAAAGAGGAATATGAAAAAAAACCGCACGAGGAATCAAAGTCGGTCTTTCTTGAAATGCGCAGCCGATACGAAGCGAAAAGCCTTGAACTGGCACTGCATCGAATCAAGTATTATCCGAGTCATGCCGGCTACCGATACGATTACGGAGTGTTGTTGCGAAAGAGTGGGCAGATTAAGGAAGCGATTGCAGAATTCCAGAGAGCGAAAGCCGACGCACCCAGGGCGGGAGACTGTTTATTGGAGTTAGGGCAGTGTTTTCAGATTATCAAGCAGTACAAGTTAGCGATGACGCACTACCAGGAGGCGGTGTCGGCACTGGAACCATGCGAAAACAGAAAGAAGGCGTTGTATCTGGCGATGAAATTGGCACTTACGCTTGAAGAGTATGCCCAGGCAGAGGAGTATGGTCATCAACTTGCGGCAATTGATTTTTCTTACCGCGATTTGGGAGAAATGTTGGAATTAATTGCCCAGCAACGAAATGTTCACGCAAATGAGCGGAGCCGCAATCTTCATACCCAAAATGGCTAGAAATCGCCCCCTTTTAACAGGATTTAGGCTTCCTCCAGAAAAAAACATGCCGATTTTCGCCATTCCGGCTTGCGCCGGAATGACGGGCAAGAACATGTCAATTAGCGGGGACGAGGGAATCTGCCGGGCTGTTGCGGCGGCACCGGAGTTCCCGGCGGCGGCTCCTGTCCTGGCCGCCACGAACCCGCTCCCGGACCCGTCTGTCCGCGTTGTTGCCCCTGCTGTCCGCGTTGTCCGCCCGGCTCCGGGAGACCCAATTTTGTACGCAACGCCGCCGTCTCTGCCATCAATTTTTCCGCCTTCGCCTTCTGTTCCGGTGTCAAAAGGGCTTTGACCCGATCTGCAAACTGCCGGTTACGGGCTTCCACCTCGGCTCTTAACCTTTCCCGGGTGTCCGAATCGGGCATCCCTCCTCCCTGGAATGCCGCCTGGAATGCCGCGCGGTTCGCCTCGTCACGTTCTGTGAGGACTGTACGAATTTGCTCCTTTTGGGTATCGGTCAAATCCAATGTATCGAGAGTCCGAACGTTCAACGTCAGCGAATCAAGCCCCCCCGACAACTGGAAGGTAGTGTCTTTGAGCCTCGTTTGTTGTTCCGGTCTCAATATTTGGTTCACCTTCACCTGCGCCTCATCAACGTGTTTTTCAACTATTTGTTGAAATTCCTGCATACGTTGCCGCATTGCCTCAGGATTGGGCGGTCCCGGCGGCTGGGAGTCTGTCATGGCTGTCCGAATCTCCTCGCCTGCCTGTCTGAATACTCTCTCCAAGTTCGTCATTTGTTCTGGGGTGAGTTCCATATGTCTGTGAAACTCTGGGTTGTTCATTGCCTGTACGAGTGCCCCGAGACCGGGCATCATTGCCATCATTCCACCGGGACCGCCCATTCCGCCGCCCATTCCGCCGCCCATTCCGGGTCCCATGCCGGGTCCCTGTCCTCGTCCGCCGCCTGGCTGGGCAAATGTGCTGAAAGTCAGCGCAAAAACGGTCATTGCAACCGCAAAAGTCCAAAAAATATGTTTTTTCATCGCTTCTCCATGTTTTGTTAACGACAATCCTGCGGCTAATTAAACCCCGTTGGACGAGATAGGTTCCGTTTTATCTTGCCCCATGGGGGTAGAATTCGGTTTTTTTCGTTCTTTTCCGCAAATGGTAGAAATGCCCTTTTTCTTGACAGGACTATACCGAAAAAGTGGTTAATTCCCGTGTTTTAGCAAGCCGCTGTCCCCGTTTGTAGTTGATTTGTTCCCTAACCTCGTCCTTCCGGCTTGAGCCGGAATGACGGGGTTTTGGCGAAACGTGTCAACGGACTGACGTGAAAAGATAGTTTATTCCCTCTACACTATAAATTTCACCCACACCATGTTATACTAGCCCCCTACTCGAAATTTCGTTGCTGTATGGCGAAGGATCCAGAAAAACTAGGTCCCTTCATAATTGGACGCGTCCTCGGACGCGGCGGAATGGGGGCTGTCTACGAAGGAACACACGAAACCGATGCTTCCACCGTTGCCATTAAAGTCTTAACCGACTCCCTCGACGAAGATGCTGAAGACCGACTCCGATTCGAAGCAGAAATCGAAACGCTCAAACGTCTCCATCACCCCAACATCGTCCGCCTCTCCGGCTTCGGAGAAGAACAAGGACAACTCTACTACGTGATGGAGTTCATCGACGGTTCCAGCCTACAACAGGAACTCCGAAAAAAACGCCTCTTCCAATGGTACGAAGTTGCAAAAGTCGGTCTCGAGATTTGTCAGGCTCTTCGGCACGCCCATGACCGGGGAGTGATTCACCGAGACATTAAACCCGCGAATATCCTTTTAGATCAGAAAGGTAACGTTAAACTCTCTGACTTCGGCATTGCCCGGTTTTTTGGGTCGCAACAGATTACCGACATCCATTCCATCATCGGAACTTTGGAGTACATGTCGCCGGAACAAGCATTTGGTCATCCGGTCAGTGCAAAGACCGACCTGTTTTCTCTCGGCTGCGTTTTGTACGCACTGTTGACCCACAAACCGCCGTTTCCTGCCCGATCCCTACCGGAACTCCTCCGCAAACACAAAGCCAACCCTCCCCCCCCTATCCGTTCGGTCAGACACGATGTCCCCGACGAATTAACATACATCATCGCCAATCTGTTACAGGTTCTCCCCGATGACCGACCACGAAATGCCATGCTGGTAACGAAGCGTCTGCAATCCTTCTTGCAAGCATTGCTGGGGAACCCCGCCGAAGTTCAAGTATTGCCGATGACCCCGGAAACGCCCCGATGGAACCAAGACCCGGTACTTTCCGTCGCCGATGCCGACCTGGTAACACCGGTTTCCTCAAAAGAACCACTCCCCGATCCCGATAAAGTGAAAGCCTCCGAAAGAGTGTCGCTTTTATCTGATACGGTAGAGTTGTCGCCTGTTCCCTCCGGTATTGCCGTATCGCCGTTGCCGAAGACCGACTCCGCTGTTCAACCGGAAAATGCGTCCGACTCCTCGCAAGAGGCATTGGTCAGGCTCCAGAGATCATCAACCCGGTTCACTGCGATTACGAACGAACCTTTCGACCCGTTTGAAGCGGAGAAGCGGTCGCGTCCGGTTTTTTCCTTGCCGACGATATTGACTTCGATAACACTCATGATCGTCGGCTTGACCGTCTATTATCTTTTGCAACCGGTCCCGGCGGATGTATTGTTTAAGCGGATCACCGCCACGGTTCGAAAAGGGGACGCAGACGGCGAGTATTCCATGCCGTCCTTGAGATCGGCGCAAAAAGATATTGAGAATTTTTTGTCAATGTATCCTGACCATCCTTTGGCGGAGCAGGTTCAGATATATCAGGATGAATGGAACTTATCGGAACATGAACGCCGCTTGGAACGCCGGATGCAGTCTTCGACATTGCGTCCGCTCAATCCAGTGGAACGCGCGTACATTGTCGCACTGACTTCTTCGCCGAATGACCCTGAACGGACGATAGACAAGTTGCGTGCGTTTATTGCCGTGTATCAAACGGTCAGAGAATCGGAGGAGTCAGAGGAACCGCGTCGTTTCACGTCGAATCCGGTCGATATTTGCGTCGAATTGGCACGTCGTCGGCTGGTGAAATTGGAGCAGGATGTGGATGAAATCAATACGGAACAGGAGCAGGTCGTTCGCCGCCGCTTGGACGAAGCGGCGGACTGGACTTCCGAGGACCCCGAACGTGCGGAGGAGATTCTGCGGGGAATCATCGAGTTATATCAAGATTACCGCTGGGCAGCAAAGATCGTCGAAGAAGCAAGGCAACAGTTGAGTGAATAGAGTGCTGTGCTTGACTCAACACATTTTAGAAAATAGCGAACATGCAACGAATTATTCAGTGGGTCACCATTTTTTATGTCATCGTTTTGACGTTTCTATTGGAAATGCCGAGCAGTCTCCACAGCGAGGCTTCCTCGATGGTAATAGAACCAGCAAAAGGATACACACACTTGATGACCTTTATGCTACTTGGATTTCTCACGGCATTAAGCCGTGAGAAAAGATCACTTCTCTTCTGGGGATGCGTACTTTTATTGTATGCTTTTACAACCGAAGTTTTACAGGGGCTGTTGCATCCCTTTTTCCAGCGGACCTTTGATGTGAAGGATCTCTGCCAAAACAGTTTGGGCATCGTACTTGGTATTGCTCTCGGTCATTTTTGCCGACCCCTTATTAAATCCGCTTTCTAAGGCTTCATGCGTCATTAACTATTCCCTCTGAATTCGTTTCTTCGTCATTCCCGCGCAAGCGGGAATCTAGGCGTAAAGGGTTCACGACTCTTCTCTAGATTCCTGCCTACGCAGGAATAACGCGCTGGGTTACGGAACAAGTCTATTTTTAACCACGAAGAGCACAAAGGACACAAAGATTCCACAAGGCAAAACGCTCCATTTGTTCCCGTTGGCGGTCTAACGCCACGCCGCTCTTTGTGTTAGAATAAATCCCATGATGCAGGAAATCGAACCGGAAAAAACATCCGTTCCATGGACAGGACTCGATGTCCTTCTCTTTCTTGCCGTTTGGTTTGCAGCGCAAATTATGTGCGACACATTGGGACACATTGCTGGACATGTTTCTGCTCCCCCCTCTTCGCCGGAGCAAGCGGCAACGACGGAAAAGAAGGATCCCGGTCATCAGGTTGTTCAGATGATCCAACAAAGTAATAAATCACTGCTGGTTCTCCTAGTCGCCTTTTTTGCTGTTGTTGTGATTGCACCGCTCATCGAAGAATTTCTGTTCCGGCTGCTCTTGCAAGGCTGGCTCGAAGCAAAACTCACACAATTCCGGGTTCCATACGCAAACGGTGCCGCCATTGTTGCCGTGTCCTTCTTTTTTGCGTCTCTGCACGGGGGAGATCGCAACGTTCCCCATGTGCACGTACTCTTTTATGTTTACGCCGCCATTGTCGTTACGAGTCTTTTGGTTGTCCTGTTTGGATTTGCCTATTTGGAGCGGATAAGAAACGTTCCATTAACTCATTGCTTATTCGGACAGGGACAATTTTTCCATCCGCAATTTTTTTCCACTGCCAAGTATTGTCTTTTGGCAGTCTTGTGTATTCAGGGAATCGCCATCGCTCTGTCTTGGTACGACCCGAATGCCAACAACGCCCCGATTCCGATCTTTATTTTTTCACTGATTCTCGGAACACTTTACAGCCGGACCCGGAATCTTTCGTACTGTATCCTTCTCCATGCATGTCTGAATCTTATGAGTTTTACCTTTGTGTGCCTCTTGGGATAACGGCATGACATTTTATGGCGAAAACTCTGCGTCGATCAAGTTGTTTCTTCCCACAACTCGTCATCGGTCGGAACATAGCCGGTGGGCGGTCCCACCTTGCCCTCCTCGTTCGACCTGAAGTGTTTAACGATCTCTTCGAGCCCTTGAGCCGTTTGGTAAACCGAATCGATGACTCGCGAAACATCCGTAACACTCTGCATATTGGCATCGGCAGTAACGCTGACTTGACCAACCACCCCCGTCATTTCCCCTAAACGTTTCGCCTGCTGATCGGACTCTTCCGAAATTGCCGAGACAATCTTGTTGATCTGTTCAACCTGATCCGTAATTCCATTGAGCGACTCGGAAGTTTCATGGGCGACGTTGCTGCCCAATCCGACGTGCTGGATCGACTCTTCGATCAATCCTGCGGTTTCGCGGGCTGCCTTGGCACTTCTCGCCGCCAGATTTCGCACTTCCTCTGCCACAACGGCAAAACCCTTGCCGTGCTGACCCGCCCGGGCGGCTTCCACAGCAGCGTTCAGTGCCAGCAAATTCGTCTGGAAGGCAATGTCGTCAATCACCCGAATAATGTTTTTGATTTCACTGGAACTCTTCGTGATGGCATCCATGGCTTGCACCATACGTCCCATCTTTTCTCTTCCTTCATTTGAGCCGTCTCTTGCCGACCGGGTCAGGTTTTCTGCATTACGGGCACTCGCAGCATTCTGTACCGTCTGCGTGTGAAGCGAACCAATCGCACTGGAAATCTCTTTCAGTTGTTCGGCACTGCGTGATGTGTTTTCCACAAGCGATTGATTGACGTGGGTCAGACTCGATGCTTCCTCGCCGACGGCTACGGTGAGTTTCTTCAAATCTCTGGTCGAATCGTAAAGACCGTAGCGCATTCTGATTAACGAAAGTCCCAGAGTATCATACTGCGAACTGAGCGGCACCCAAATAGTCAGGTCGCCTGCTGCAATGGCACGAGCCACCTGCGTCTTGCCTCTGAGCGAGTCCGCTAGTTTTTTTACCGCCGTTGCCAACGTGCCGGTTTCGTCTTGCGTGCGCACCACAAGGTCAATTTTGAGTCGTCCGTCTGCCAAATCTTCGGCGGCTTTCGTTACTTCCCGAATCGGTATGACAATCGCCCGAATGATCCAAAACAAGATAAAGCCGAAAAACACTAAGCCGACAGCGGTGATGGAAACATTAGTCCACAAATTTTGTTGAATAATCGCTCTCTGACGTTCCATGGGAATACCTGCAAAGACCATTCCCATCGTTTTTTCATTCGCATCAAAAAGGGGAGCATAAAACACCTTCATCGGAACGCCCAAAACCGGGAGTTCGTCTGTTATGGTTTCTTGTTTGCCAAGCACAGTGTCAAGGATTCTAGGATTGTCCAGTTTTGTGTCCGTGATACGTTTTTCCGGGTTTTCCGGGTCGGTGAGCGTTGTTGCGATCCGCAGGTCTCCGAGGAAAATCGTACAGTCAGCGTTGAGCCATTGTTTCATTTCATCGACCCAGTCGTCGGTATCCAGGCGGAACCCGCCTGTAACGACGGCAAAAAATTCGCCGTTCTCGTCAAAGGCAGGGGCGGCAGCGCGAATTGCTAAGCGAATGGACGCAGTCGACTCAAAAAAGACACATGCTTTCTTGTTGACCAAAGTTTCTCGGGAACTCCTCAAATCGAGAAAATCGCCGGCTACAGTCGGTCGATTGCTTCTGTAAATCACTTTTCCTTCGGGACAAAGGATGGTAAAGAAGTCGCATTTTCTTGCCGATTCAAACTTTTCGATGATATCGTGAATGATTTTTCGGTTCTCGTCCTCGATTTCTTTCGTGTCCGATTCCTTAACTGCTTTGATTGCTGCGATCAAGTCGATATTTTTGGCAAGTCCATTGGCTTGATCGGCGGCAAGGATCCGTCTGGTTGTGAGATCGCTATCAATGCTTTGCTGGATTATCTGAATCTCTTTGGTAAAACTTTCCTGGGCGAACCGGGAAAAGGTACTGGTACTGACGGTTACGGTTAGGGCAACCAGAAAGACGATGATGAGGAGTACCGGTACGAGAATTTTTGCTAAAATGCTTTTGGAGAAGGACATATCTGGTTTGCGGGTAGGATGTTCTGCTGTGACCACAGCGTGCATCCGTCCGCCCATTATACACTCTTTTTTTCTCTCTGTCAAGAAAAGACTTCAAGAATTCCTGTTCGTCCGGGTGCACTCACGTTTAGTGGGTGCTTTTCCATGCGATTTTCCATTGGTGAGAGTAGAGTACCGCAGAAAGAGCGGCGATTTTGTTCGCTCTTGACAGCCGCCAACACGCTCCTGTCTGTTTCAATCGTAACCCCACCATGCTCT
>Ga0099364_10003553_pt1 | contig 24130 bp, 20 predicted proteins | sample TergutTh196P3_FD_73070 | JGI IMG/M metagenome (GOLD analysis project Ga0099364, IMG submission 73070) | Microcerotermes parvus P3 segment gut microbial communities from Pointe-Noire, Republic of the Congo - Th196 P3 | ecosystem: Host-associated > Arthropoda: Insects > Digestive system > Gut ...
GAAGGACCGTGCCCTGGCCGAGCTGGCGCGCCCGGCCGATCTCGACTGAGCAAGAATTCGAGTCTTCTGTCGCGGATTCGAGAGTTAAACTCTCGAATCCGCGACAGAAGTCTCGAATCGGTGCGGTGTGCTACGGGGCCAGGCGCAGGCCGCGGGGAGTGAGGCGGAAGCCTGCATCGCGCAGGGCTGTCGCGGCGGGGGTGTCCAGGCCCGGGCCGGGGATATCGGCGCTGTCGATGCGGGCGATGGTCAGGCGGCCGGTGCGGGGGACGACCGCGGCCAGGCCTTGGGCGGCGGACGCCAGCACCAGCGGGTCGGTGGACCAGGTGAGCAGGCTGCGGGCGCCGCGTTCGACGTAGGCGGCCAGGGCGCCGTCGGCCAGCACGACCAGTGCACCGGCCTTGCGGCCGGGGCGGTGGCCGTCCCGGGCGGGCCAGGCCAGGGCGGCGCCGTAGGGGTTGGCCGGGTCGGCAGCGGCCAGCACGACGACCTGGGGAGTCGAGTCCGCGCCGGTCGTGAGGGGGTCGGTGCGTTCGGCTGTCTGGGCGTCGACCCTCAGACGGTCGACGGCACCGGGCAGGGCGAACTGGGAACCGCCGAGGTGCTCCACGAAGTAGCCCCGGCGGACCTGGCCGGATTCCTCCAGGGCGGCCAGGACCCGGTAGACGTTGCCCAGCTCGACTCCGGACAGGCCCTCGGCGCCCGCCGTGGCTCGCGACCACACACCGTGCCGGTCGAGCAGCTGGGCGGCTGCGGCGTGGGCGCGCTGTGTGGGGTCTTCGACTCGTGGTGGGAGCAGCGACCAGCGGCCCTGGCCGAGCCGGGCCCGGCCGGATGGTGCCGTGGGGCGCGCGATGCCCGCCGGGCGTAGTGCGAGACACCCGGACAGCGTGCGTCCGCGTGGTGTCGCCCGCGGTGTGCGGTGGGCGGTGGTGCGGGCCGCCAGCCAGGCCCTCAGCGGAACCCACCCGTCGTTGGTGACCAGCCCGGCCCACACCAGGTCCCACAGGACGGTGGTGACGAGCTGTTCGGTGACCGGTTCGTCGGACGAGCCCGCGACCTTGGCCGTGAGCGGCCCGAGCATCCACCCGCCGCCACCGGCCAACGCTTCCAGGACCGCGGCGTGCACCGGGCTGTCTGGCTGGCCGTCCGGTGGGATGCCAACCGGGGGCAGGGTGAGGTCGGCCACGTCGGTGGGGTGCAGGGACACCATTCCGTCGTGGGCGCCGAGCGAGCCGTGCCCGGCCCACAGCACCTGCCCGGCCGTCATGAGCTCGTCGAGCATGGTCGGGGTGTAGTCCGGTACCCGGGCGGGCAGAACGTGCGTCTCGACCGCCGAGGCGGGCATCACCACCCCGGCCAGCTGTTCGACCACCCGGGCCACGCCGTCGACGCCCCGCAGGTCGCCGGTGGCCGACACGACATCGCGGCCCACAGGGCGCACTCCCTGCCAGCGGGGCAGGAACACGCCCAGGGCCTGCTGGTTCACCGGCTCGACCTGCCCGCGTAAGACCGCCAGGGAACGCCGTCGCAGCAGACGCAGCACGTCGGCGTCGCACAGCTCGTCGCCGGTACCGCCCAGTATCTCGGGTCGCAACGCCCCGCGGACCAGGGCACCGGTGCGTTCCAGCCGGGCCGCTACTTCGCCGACGACGGCGACACCCAGCCCGAACCGTCGGGCCAGGCTGGCCACGGTGAACGGTCCGTGGGTGCGGGCGTGGCGCCGGACCAGGTCGCCCAGCGGGTCGGGTACCGGTTCGGTGAAGACCTCCGGCACGCCGACGGGCAGGGCCACGCCGAGCCCGTCGCGCAGCCGTCCCGCGTCCTCGACGGCGGCCCACTGCTGCCCGCGGTCCGGGTCGACACCGGCCAGGCGCAGGCTGATGGCTCTGCGGTCGGTCACCAGGGCAGCAAGCCAGGTGGTGACCTGATCGGCCAGTGCGGGGCGCACCCGGGCCACCAGGTCGTCCAGGGGGAGCGGGCCCTGACGGCGCAGCAGGTCCGCCAGCTGTTCGACCGAGCCGGCCTGACGTCCGGGGACGGTGCGGGCCAGCTCGGCCTCCACCTGCTCCACGGCGTCCGGGTCGAGCAGGTCGGCCAGGTTGCCTCCGTCACCGCCGCCCAGCAGCTCGGTGAGCAGGGCCGGGTCGAGGGTCAGGGCCGCGGCCCGGCGTTCGGCCAGCGGGGCGTCCAGGTCGTAGAGGAACATCGCGCTGTAGCCGAACAGCAGCGACTGGGCGAACGGTGAGGGGCGGGCCGTGGTGACCTCGTGCACCCGGACCCGGCGGGCCCGCACATCGGCCATGAGACACCTCAGGGCCTGGGTGTCGAAGTCGTCGCGCAGGCATTCCCGGACGGCCTCCAGCACGATGGGGAACTCTGGGTAGGCCGAGGCTACCCCCAGCAGATGGGCGGCCCGGTGGCGCTGCTGCCACAGCGGTTGGCGACGGTCGGGCCGACGGCGGGGCAGCAGCAGCGCCCGGGCCGCGGCCTCCCGGAAGCGGGCGGCGAACATGGTCGACGAGGACAGCTGGGCCTGGACCGCGTCGTCGATCGCGTCGGGGTCCAGCAGCAGATCGTCCAGGCCGATCACAGGGCCCTCGTCGGACGAGGCGGGCGGGGGAGTACGCGGGTCGGCCCACTGGTCGACGGCGGGTTGTGACACATCGGGCAGGCGCAGCACGATCCCGTCGTCGGAGTGCATGGCGGCGACGTCGACGCCGAAGCGTTCCTGCAGGCGCCCGGCCACGACCAGCGCCCAGGGGGCGTGCACCTTGGCGCCGTAGGGGGAGTGCACGACGACCCGCCAGTCGCCTAGCTCGTCGCGGAACCGTTCGAGCACCACCACCCGGTCGCTGGGGACCTCACCGGTGGCCTGGCGCTGCTCGTCGAGGTAGGCCAGCAGGTTGTCGCTGGCCCACGGGTCGAGTCCGGCGGCGCGGACCCGGGCAGCGGCCTGCTCGCGGGGCAGCGCGACCACCTCGCGCACCCAGGCGCCCATGGCGGCACCCAGCTCGGCCGGTCGGGCCGGCCGGTCGCCGTGCCAGAAGGGCAGCCGCCCGGGCAGCCCGGGGGCGGGGGTGACAAGCACCCGGTCGGGGGTGATCTCCTCGATGCGCCAGGTCGACGAACCGAGGGTGAAGGTGTCGCCCACCCGCGACTCGAAGACCATCTCCTCGTCGAGCTCGCCGACCCGTTTACCGCCGCGGGCCCGCCCTCCGGAACGTTCCTCGTCGGCCTGGACTCCTTCAGCCGACCCTGCTCCGGCCAGGAACACACCGAACAGGCCCCGGTCGGGGATGGTCCCGCCGCTGGTCGCGGCCAGCCGCAGGGCGCCGGGCCGGGCCGTCAGGCGGTCGTGCACCCGGTCCCAGACCAGGCGCGGACGCAGCTCGGCGAAGTCCTCGCTCGGGTAGCGGCCGCTCAGCATGTCGAGCACCGCACGCAGCGTCGCGTCGCCCAGGGTGGCGAACGGGGCGGCCCGCCGCAGCACCACGGCCAGGTCGGCCACAGCCCAGTCGTCGGTGGCGACCATGGCGACGATCTGCTGGGCCAGCACGTCCAACGGGTTGGCGGGGACGTGCAGCGCTTCGATCTGCCCGGCCACCATCCGTTCGGCGATCACCGCCGCGGCCACCAGCTCGCCCCGGAAGGTCGGGAAGACCACCCCACGTGAGACGGCGCCGACCTGGTGACCGGCCCGGCCCAGACGTTGCAGCCCCCCGGCCACCGACGGGGGAGCCCCGACCTGGACCACCAGGTCCACCGCCCCCATGTCGATACCCAGCTCTAACGAGCTGGTCGCGACCACCGCGGGCAGGAGCCCCGCCTTGAGCTCGGACTCGGTGCGGGTCCGTTCCGCGCGTGACATCGACCCGTGGTGGGCGCGGGCCAGTACGGTCCTGGCATCGCGGGTGTCGACCCCGGCGCTGGTGCCTGACGCACTGGGCTCGGCCGCTGGCTGGGCCACCCCCGGGTCAGGGACCGCGGCTCCTTGTCGCACCGCCCAGATCTCGTTGATCCGGCTGGTCAGACGCTCAGCAGCCCGTCTGGAGTTGGTGAATACCAAGGTCGAACGGTGAGCCGCAACCAGGTCCACCACCCGCTCGTGCACGTGCGGCCAGACCGACGACGACCGGACCGCGCTGTTCTCCGCCGCTGGCTGCAGCATCGACGACGGTGTCGATGAGTTCTCCGGGGTCCGCAACGACACCGGGAGCAGACGGGCCGAGACGGGAGCCGGACCAGGGTCGGACCCCGCGACCAGGTCGGTACCAGGTGCGGTGGTCAGGTCGGACAGGTCCGGTACCGCGACGGCGACCCGAACTTCGATCTGTTTGGTCGCCGGTGGGGCGACGACGGTGACCGACCGTCCGCCGTCTGGGGGTGTCCGTGATCCTGACAAGAACCGCGCCACGGTGTCGACCGGCCGCACCGTGGCCGACAGCCCCACCCGCTGGGCCGGCCCAGGCCCCCCCTCGCCGTCCAGCAGCGCGTCGAGACGTTCCAGCGACACGGCCAGGTGGGCGCCACGCTTGGTCCCGGCCAGGGCGTGGATCTCGTCGACGATGACGGTCCGCACTCCCGACAGCCCGGCCCGCGCCGCCGAGGTCAGCACCAGGAACAACGACTCCGGGGTCGTGATCAGCACGTCCGACGGCCGGGTGGCGAAGGCCCGGCGCTGCGCGGGCGGGGTGTCCCCGGTGCGGATCGACACGGTGACGTCGGTCAGGGACGTCCCGGACCGGGTCGCGGCCTGGCGCACCCCCACCAGCGGCGAGCGCAGGTTGCGCTCCACATCAGTCGCCAGCGCCTTCAGCGGCGAGACGTACAGCACCCGGCACCGGGCCGCCGGGTCGTCCGGCGCCGGCGCGCTGACCAGCTGGTCGATGGCCCACAAGAACGCCGCCAGGGTCTTGCCCGACCCGGTCGGCGCCACGACCAGCGCATGATGCCCCGCCGCGACCGCCTCCCAGGCCCCGACCTGCGCAGCCGTCGGCGCGTCGAAGGCCCCGGAGAACCAGTCCCGGGTCGGCGCGGAGAACCGCGCCAGAGCATCGCTCGTCGGCACCAGGTCATTGTGCCCGCGACCACCCACACGAGGAACAGCGACCTTGACGTCATGTGAGCGCGTATCGAGGTCCGGGTGGCGAACGCCCGACGCTGCGCGGCGGGGTCCGGACGGACACCTGTTCGCTAGATCCGGACGACCGTCACGTGGCGGTCTGTGAGTACTTCCAGGTCGTCGCGGTCGCTCGTCAGGACGGTGACACGGTCGGTCTGGGAGTTCGCCAGGGCGGCGACGTGGGCGTCGACCACGCCGACGCGTCGCAGCTGCAGGAGCTGGACGCACTGGCGTGACCGCGGTTCGTCGAGCGGGTCGACCTGCGGGTGCAGGCGGTTGAGCTCGGCCAGCCTCCGGTCGCTGCGGTTCCATCCGGCTTCCACCATCACCGTCGCGGGGACCTTGATATGGGGCGTCTGGTGGCCCTGCTTGCGAGCGACCGCGGCGCTGAGGTGGGCGATCACTCGGACGTGCTTGGGATGCTGCTGGTCCATCAGGGCCTGGACGGCCTCGTTGTCGAGCACGAGCCTCATGCCGCCCGGGTCTCCCTGCGGAGGGCTTCCTGGGCGTGCACCCAGATGATGACGTCGTCGGGGCTGGCGTCTGGGCGGTCGGCGACGATCTGCTCGGCGGCCCGCTGGAACACCGCCCGCCCGAGTTCGGTCAGCGGATCGCGGTCCTGCTCGGCCAGGGCGAACGCCACGTCCGCCAGTGTTGGTCGGGACTGTGGGTGTCGAGCCAGGTACGCCTCCAACCCGGAGCGGAACACCAGTCCGCGGAGCGCTTCTGCGATGCCCTGCTCGACGAGGTCGCCCATCGGCTCGGTGAGGCCCAGATGCTCCCGGGCGAGGTCCTGGGCCTGCTTGATGTTGGAATGGATCCGCACCGAGGTGACCGACGAGTCCGATGTCGGTTCCTCGAGCAGCTCGATGACGCGGTCGATCGCCTGTTCGATGTCCACACCAAGATACTACATCGTGTAGTAGGTGCCCGTCACCGTCTGGGGCAGGGCATCGATGCTGCGGGCGAGACGCGCGGTCACTCTGGTGCGCGGGCCGGGAGGAGGCGACGCAGCGGTCCTGGCAGCCACCAGTTCCACCGGCCGAGGACGGTCATGGTGGCGGGGACCAGGAGCATCCGTACGACGATGGCGTCGACGAGGACGGCGATGGCCATACCTGCGCCCAGCTCCTTGATGGTGAGTATCCGGCCCAGGGCGAAACCGGTGAAGACCAGGGCCATGACCAGGGCCGCGGAGGTGATGATGCGGCCCGAGCGCTGCATTCCGACGGCGACGGCGTCGTCGTTGTCGGCACCAGCGTCGTAGGCCTCCTTGATGCGGGAGACGAGGAAGACCTCGTAGTCCATCGCCAGGCCGAAGCCGAACAGCAGCAGCATAGGCAGCATGTACGCTTCCAGGCCGTCAGCGGGGATGATGCCGAGCACGCCCGCCAGGTGGCGGTCCTGGAACACCCAGACCAGCACACCCAGGGTGGCCAGCAGGGTCAGACCGTTGGTGACCAGGGCCTTGAGCGGGATGAGCACGGAGCGGGTCATGAACAGCAGCAGCCCGAAGGTGGTGATGGCGATGAAAAGGACCACCCACCACACGCGCTGGAGCACCTCCTGCTCGAAGTCCACGACGGCTGCCGCGTCACCGGTGACCAGCGCACCAGGCAGGGTGTCGTCGGCCCGCAGGGCGGCCAGCGTGCTCTCCTGGTCCTGCTGGCGCTGGTAGGCGCTCCCCAGGTGGACGCTCACCCGCACGTACCCGTCACCGGCGGACGCATAGGCGGCGACGACCGCAGGCTGGTCGGTCACGACGGCGGCCGCCCACTGCTGGGCCTGGTCCAGCGTGGCCTGCGTCGAGACGACCAGCAGGTCCGAGCTCTGCAGCGCAGGGAACTGCTCGGCGGTGTCGACGAAGAAGTGCTTGGACGGCGAACCGTCGGGCAGGGTCTCGATGCCCTCGGCCTGGGTGCGCAGGCCCAGCACGGGCGAGGCCACGACGAGCAGCGCCACGAACACCCCGCCCATCACCCACCACGGGCGGCGCTGCACGTGACGGGCCAGCCGCGAGAACACCCCGTGCTCGGGGGGCGTGTCGCCCAGCAGCCGGTGCGCCCAGCGGACGCCCGGGATCCTGAGCACCGGGGACGTGCGACGGATCCGCTCCCCGGCCAGCCGCAGCAGGGCCGGCACCAGCGTGACGGCCGTGCTCATCGCGATGACGATCCCGACCAGTGCCGCGAGCCCGTAGCCCTGGAGGATGGGCGTGGGGAACAGCAGCAGCCCGGAGACGGCCACCGCGACCGTGAGGGCCGAGAACACCACCGTGCGGCCTGCCGTGCGCAGCGCGGCCACCATCGCGTCGGCCAGGGCTTCGTGGCGGGTCATCTCCTCGCGGTAGCGCGACACGACGAGCAGCCCGTAGTCGATGGACACGCCCAGCGCCAGCACCGTCACCACGTTGACCGCTGAGCTGTGGAAGAACGTCAGCGGGGCCAGGCCGTACATCACCCCGAAGGCGCAGGCGATGGTCGTCAGCGCGCCCACCAGCGGCATCCCCGCCGCCAGCACCCCGGAGAACACCAGGATCATGACTCCGAGCGCCAGCGGCAGGGAGATCATCTCGCCCCGGGTGAGCTCGCTGGTCATCATCGCGTCGTGCTCGTCCCACAGGGCCCACCGCGAACCGACGGCGCCGTCGGCACCGGGCAGCGCGGTCGTGACGCGGTCCACCAGGTCGTCCAGGGCCGCGCGGGCGGCGGTGTCCAGCGCCCGGCCCTGGTTCTCGGTGAGGTCCGGCTGCGGCTCGACCATGACGATGACGCCGCGGCCGTCGGAGGCCAGCAGCGACGCGACCGCCGGGTCGGCAGGGCCCTCGGGCGTGGTGAACGGGTCGGTCACCGCCGCGACGTGCGGCAGCGCGGCGATCTGCTGACGGGTGGCCGCCAGCTCGGTGGCCAGCACCTGCTGCACGTGCCGGTCGGTGAGGTCCACACCGCTGAGGGTGGCCAGCGTGGTGTAGCCGCTGGAGTCGTCGGTCAGCAGCTCCCACGCCTGCATCGACTCCGAGCTGGGCGCCAGGCCGCCGACCGACTCGGTCTTGGCCTGCAGCGTGGATCCGAGCACCCCCAGCGAACCGACGGAGAACCCCACGGCGGCCAGGACCAGCCAGGTGACGACGACAGCCCAGGGGTGGTGCCACACCAGCGCGCCGAGCCGACCCCAGCCGTCCCGACGTGGGGGCCGTCCTGGGGGACCGGCCGGAGCGTCCTGCACGACAGGTCCTGTCTCGGTCAGCGCGTCCTTCACGGTCGCGATCCTTCCCCAGCGCACGGGTCCACATCAAGGTCGGGGCTGAGCCGACCCGGAACGGCCGGACTGATGCCGCCCCGACCCTGCCAGGCGTCGCGCCGCCTGCGCATCGGCCGGAAGGACGATCATCGCACGGTGCGACCGTCCTGCGGGGGGAGGGCGGGGCCGTGGAACCGTCGCCCTCGCCCGCCTGGGCTCTGTGGCAGGCTGGGTGGGTGCGCTACCGGGAGTTCGACGATCTGGTCACCGAGGTGCTGGGCGCGGTCCAGGGACCGGTGCAGGTACGCACGTTGCACCTGGGTGCGCTGGCCGACCGCACGGCTGCGCAGGCGCTGGCCGACGGGGTGGAACCGGCGGCGGTCTGGCACGCCCTGGCTGACGAGCTCGGTATCGACGACGCGCACCGGTGGGGCGGACCGCACCACAACGCCCCGCGGCGGCCTCGGACGTGACCCGCTCGGTACGGGCCCGGTGCCCCGCGTCCTGGGGCCTGCCGCCTGGACGGACGGGGCCGACGTCCGCCGCGTGCGCCCAGACCGCCCCGCGGTGCGAGACGGTGCGGCTCGTCCCCGGTGACCGGGTGAGTTTCTGAGGCTGGGCGGCGGTGCACGTCGTCGGCCCAGGTCGGCCCGAGCCGTCGGCCGCTAGAGCTGTTCGCGCAGGGCCCGCATGGCTTTCTTCCGCACCGACCGTTCCAGCCGGTCCAGGTACAGGTGCCCGTCGAGGTGGTCCATCTCGTGCTGCAGCGCCCGGGCCATGAGCTCGGTGCCCTGCACCACGACCTCGTTCCCGTCCAGGTCGGTGCCGACGACCCGGGCGTACCAGGCGCGTTTCGTCGGGTACCACAGGCCGGGCACGGACAGGCAGCCCTCGTCGCTGTCCTGGTACTCGTCGGTGGAGACCTCGGCCAGCACCGGGTTGAGCACGTAGCCGACCTCGTCGTCGATGTTCCAGGAGAACGCGCGCAGGCCAACCCCGATCTGGTTGGCGGCCAGCCCGGCCCGCCCCTCGGCGTCGACCGTGTCGAGCAGGTCCTGGACCAGGCCGCGTACCCGGTCGTCGACCGTGGTGATCGGTTCGCACGGGGTACGCAGGACGGGGTCGCCGACGACACGGATCTCTCGCATGGCCATGCTCCGATCCTGCCACGTCCCGGCCGGGTCCGGTGCACGACGGGCGTGCCGCGCGGGCCCGGGGGGCTGGCACAGCGACGCCCGGAGCGGTCGGAACACTCCGGGCGTCGGTCTGTGGGGAGGGCTCAGTCGCCCTCGGGACGCTGCGTCGGCACGCCGAGCAGCAGGTTGCGGACCTCGTCCTCGCGGAACCGGCGGTGGCCGCCCAGGGTTCGCACGGCGGAGAGCTTACCGGCCTGGGCCCACCGGGTGACCGTCTTGGGGTCCACACGGAACAAGACTGCGACCTCGCCGGGGGTGAGGAGGTTTCCCTGAGACAGATCGTTGGCGACAGTGGTGCGCATGGTATGTCCTCCAGTCGTTCGGTAGCTCGGCCGACCCTGTGGGTCCCGGTTGCTTTGCGTCCCCACCTTACGGCGGGTTTGCCCTTCTCGCTGACAAGAGAACTATGCCCGATTCGTCAACTAGAGGCAAGTCGTCCTGGTCCGGCTCAACGGGTGAACGCAGGGCTCTCACCAGTGGTTTCGCATGGTCTTCGGTTAACCCAAACGGAGCAGCGAACGGGTTGTGCGACGGGTTCGACGGCGGTGCGCAACAGGTTTCGCACGAGTGTCCGTTGGTCGCCCGCGCGACAGGTCTGCCGCCGGTCGATCGTTGCGGAAGAATATTTCGACGGTCGCAACCTCACTGTCGACCCTTCTGCCCTGAACGGAACCTCGGCGTGTCGGTCCGATGTCTCGACCTCGGGGACTGGTGAAGAAGATGCGGGGTACTGAGACAGTGACGAGCGTGCCGACCACGGTGCGGCGGAGCTGCGGGCGACAATGGCGGCATGGAAGATGCATTCTGGGACTACATCAGCCTGACGGGCTGGCAGGTGCTGGCTCTCGTCGTCAGCACGTCGGTGCTGTTCTGGTTCTTCAGCTTCTTGATGAGGGTCTTCAGGTCTCGGTTGCAGCTGCGGGTCTCGGTCTCCAGCCTGGCGCTGATGACGCTGGTCGGCGCCGTCACGGCGCGGTCGATGCTGGGGGACCGTCCGACACTGGCTGCCGGGGTCGTCTGCCTGGGTGTGATGCTCGGCTGGGAGGCGGTCTTCCGTGCCTGGCGACGCTGGCGGCGGCAGCCGCCCCGCCCGGCGCGTGCGGTCGTCGTCGACGGTCGTGCTGACCCTGATGCGGTGCGCCAGGTGGGTATCACCGAGTCTGACCTGTGGGTCCGCCTGCGCCGGGCTGGGGTCTTGCGGCGCACCGACGTCCGTGTGGCGATCGTGGAGACCGACGGGACGCTGACCGTGATCCGCCCGGGCCAGCCGGTCGATCCTGAGCTGCTGGCCGATGTCGTGGGACTGCCAGACTCGATCCGCCAGGGAAGCTGAGCCCGGCGGTTCTCCTGCGGGCCACGACGGTTGCGGTCAGGGGTGCTTGGCGGCCTTGCGAGCGGCGGTCTCGGTGGAGAAGGTGCGGGGGAAGCCGCTGGCGTTGAGCTGGGGGTTGCCGTCAGCGTCGACCAGCCAGAACTTGCCCTTGCCGTCCGGGCTGGGTTCCCACAGCGGGGCGTCGTCGTCGGTGGTGGTCATATCGGCCAGGGCGGACGCGACCTTGCGCCGGGCGATCAGCTCGGACGCGGAGTTCATGGTCAGACCAGTCTGGAACCAGGTGCCGTCCGGCTTGGTCCACCGCACATGGGTGGACCTGCGGACCTCGACCGTGCCGCCAGCCTTGCGGAACTGCCGGACGAGAGGTTCGAGGTCCTTGTTGATGCCCAGTCCCATCTTGTCCTTCCGTCCTGGTCATGACGACCGTCTACCGCAGTGTCTCCACAGCCGAGGCACAAGTCCACTTGGCACGCACCCGTGCAGGTCAGGGGCGCAGCAGTCCGGAGGGCGCCTCGCCACTACCCGTCACCGACCGGTGACGAAGGCCCTTCGCAGGCCCGTGCAAGGGGTGGCACACCGATCGAGCGGATCTGAAGAGCTGACTCCTGCACACCGGGCGACCGGTGGGGGACGAGTGGGTTCCTACGGTCCTCAGCTGTAGGCGACTGTCGCCACCACGTTCCCCTGGCAGGCAGTCGACCTGCGAGCCAGCGGGCTGCCCCTGGCTGCGATCGGTCGCCAGTTAGGCTTCACGTTTCACACGTCGTAGTAGAGCTCGAACTCGTGGGGGTGGGGGCGTAGGCGCAGGGCGTCGACCTCGGCGGAGCGCTTGTAGTCGATCCAGGTGGAGATCAGGTCGCCGGTGAAGACGTTGCCGACGGTGAGCCAGTCGTGGTCGGCCTCGAGGTTGTCCAGCACCTCGGCCAGCGAACCGGGGACCTGGGCGATCTGGGCGTGCTCCTCGGGGGGTAGCTCGTACAGGTCCTTGTCGACCGGCTCGGGGGGTTCGATGCGGTTCGCGATACCGTCCAGGCCGGCCATGAGCATGGCCGCGAAGGCCAGGTAGGGGTTCGACGAGGGGTCGGGGACGCGGAACTCGATGCGCTTGGCTTTCGGGTTGGAGCCGGTCACCGGGATGCGGATGCAGGCCGAACGGTTGCCGGCCGAGTAGACCAGGTTGACCGGGGCCTCGAAGCCCGGCACCAGGCGGTGGTAGGAGTTCACCGTCGGGTTGGTGAAGGCCAGCAGCGACGGGGCGTGCCGGAGCAGGCCGCCGATGTACCAGCGGGCCAGGTCGGACAGACCGGCGTAGCCCTTCTCGTCGAAGAACAGCGGCTTGCCGCCCTTCCACAACGACTGGTGCACGTGCATGCCCGAACCGTTGTCGCCGAACAGCGGCTTGGGCATGAAGGTCGCGGTGCGGCCGTCGGCGGCGGCGACGTTCTTCACCACGTACTTGAACAGCTGCACCTTGTCGGCCGAGGCGGTCAGCGTGTCGAAACGGTAGTTGATCTCGGCCTGGCCCGCCGTGCCGACCTCGTGGTGGGAACGCTCGACGCCCAGGCCCAGGGCGTCGAGCTGCAGGCAGATCTGGTCGCGCAGGTCGGCGAAGTGGTCCACCGGCGGGACCGGGAAGTAGCCGCCCTTGTACGGCGTCTTGTGGCCGAGGTTCGGCTGCTCGTCGCGACCGGTGTTCCAGGCCGCCTCGATCGAGTCGATGTAGTAGAACGAGGCGTCCTGACGGGTCTGGAAACGGACGTCGTCGAAGATGTAGAACTCCGCCTCCGGGGCGAAGAACGCCGTGTCGGCGATCCCGGTGGACCGCAGGTACGCCTCGGCCTTGGTGGCGACCTGGCGGGGGTCGCGGCTGTACGGCTCGTCGGTGTAGGGGTCGACGATGGCGCAGTTGACGTTGAGGGTTTTCTCGGTCCGGAACGGGTCCAGACAGGCCGTGGTGACGTCAGGGATCAGCTTCATGTCCGACTCGTTGATCGCCTGGAAGCCACGGATCGACGAACCGTCGAACATCTGGCCGTCGACGAAGAAGTCTTCGTCGACCATCGCCGCCGGGACGTTGAAGTGCTGCATGACGCCAGGCAGGTCGCAGAACCGGACGTCGACGAACTTCACGTCTTCGCTCGAGATGAACGCCAGTACTTCTTCGGGCTTGCTGAACATCCGCTGCTCCTCGGTCGGTCGCGCCCGCCGGGGTGCGGACAGGCAGTCGTGAGGCTACGGGCGGGTCGTTACCCGCCGGTACCCGCGATGTTTCGGTGTCGTTACGCTACCGGCGCCTCAGCGGCCCCGCAGACCCTTGCGGTCGGGCCGCGCCCGCATCGGGTCGACGCCCTTGGGCACCGGGAGCTTGGCCCCGCCCATCGCGACGAGGCGCTTGTTCACCGCGGCCACCTCTTGCTTGGTGATCGCCGGCTTGAGCTTGGACAGGTGCCGGGTGAGCTTGCGCAACGGGACCTGGCCCTCGCCGTTGCCCATCTGCACCAGGGTGACGGGAGCCCCGGCGACCACCCGGGCGCAGCGCTGGCGCTCCTTCTCCAGCAGCCGCCCCACCCGGTGCGGCGGTCCTTCGCTGACCAGGACCACCCCGGCCCGGCCGACACAACGGAAGACCGCGTCCTGCTGGGGGGTGACGGCCGTCGGCTCCTGCGCGAACAGCCACCCGCGCCGCAGGGTGGACAGCGCGGCGTACGTGGCGCCGGGCTGGCCCTCGATCTGCGAGTAGGCCGCCACCTCGACCCGGCGGGACAGGAAGACCATCGCGGCGACCAGGCCGAACGTGAACCCGAGCAGGCCCCAGTACCAGTACATGCCGTTTACCAGGCCACCGACGACGACGAACACCGTGGTGACGACCACGACGATCGCGGCGAGGATCCACACGGTGTGCCGGTCGTACCGCTGGGTGATCTTGTAGGCCTGCCACAGGTGGTGGTACCAGCGGGTCTTCTTGGGCTTCTTGGTCTTCGCGGGTTCGGCCGACGTCTCGGCGCTAGCAGACTTGCGGGCCATGGTGCGTCAGTCTAGCCGCCGGTCTGGGGCTGCGGGTGCGCACCGGCCGTGCGCATCGCAGGATGGTCGGACGCGGCGTTTCGCGTAGAGTCCTGCCAGAGTTGTCATAGAGTCGTGGCGGATGAGGTCCGACCGTCGTTCCGGAAGGGAAGGTCGTAGTGAAGATCCTGATGAGCGTCTCGTCGCGGCACGGTGGTACGTCCGAGATCGGTGCGCGGGTGGCGCAAGGTCTTCGCGACAGCGGCTACGACGTCGAGGTGGTCCTGCCGGACGACGTGACCCGGGTGGACCAGTACGCCGGGGTCGTCCTCGGCACCTCGGTGTACGTCGGGCGGGTCGGGCTGGACATCAAGGACCTGGTAGAACGCCAGGGCGCGGCCCTGCGCGGACGTCCGGTGTGGATGTTCTGGTCCGGGCCGGTCAACGACCAGCCCGAGCGGATCCCGGTGCCGGAGGACGTCGTGGACGTCGCCCAGAACGCCGGTGCCCGGCAGGTCCACGTCTTCGGCGGGAAGGTCGTCCGCGAGACGCTGACGGTGACGGAGAAGTCGCTGCTCGCGCGGGTCCCGGTAGAACCCGGCGACCACCGCGACCTGGACGCCGCCTACGCCTGGGGCCGTCGCGTGGCCGAGGAGATGGGCAACAGCTGGTCCGGGTCGGGGTCGCCCGCCGGTCGCTGAGCGCCGCCGACCTCGATCGGCGGGCTGCCGCCTCTCGGCGGGTCAGCCAGGCGCGCGCAGGCACGCCCTGACCCAGCGGGCCGCCGCCGTGACGTCCGGGTGGGAGAACCGGAAACCGGAGGACCGGAGCACCGCGGGGTCGGCCCGGGTGGACCCGAGCACCTCGCTGGCGAGGTCGCGCAGGACGAGCCGCAACGGCAGCCCGGGCACCCGCAGCACCGCCCGGCGGCGCAGGTGCGCGGCCAGCGTGCCGATCAACTCGGCGTTGGGGGTGGCGGTGGCCACGAGGTTGACCGGCCCGTGCACGTCGGCGCTCAGCAGGTGCTCGATCGCCCGGACCTCGTCGGCCAGGGTGATCCACGACCAGTACTGCCGACCGGAGCCGATCCGGGCGAGCCCGGCCCGGATCGTCGGCAGCAGCCGGGCCAGCGCACCACCGTCGGGCGACAGCACGATCCCGGTGCGCAGCAGCACCAGCCGGCAGCCGGACTCCGTGGCGGGCTGCGCCGCCGCCTCCCAGCGGCGCACCACGTCGGCGAGGAAGGTGTCGCCGTACGGCTCGTCCTCGGTGAGCCGGTCGTCGCCGCGGTCGCCGTAGGCACCCACCGCCGAGGCCTGGACGAACACCGACGGGGGATCGTCCAGGCCGTTGATCGTGCGGGCCAGCAGCCCGGCCGTGCGCACCCGGGACGCGACGATCTCCCGACGGCGTTCCCGGCCCAGCCCGAGGGGTGCTCCGGCCAGGTCCACCACCGCGTCCGCCCCGTCCAGGACCGCCGGGTCGAGGCGGCCCAGACCAGGGTCCCAGGTCGCCTCGTCCAGTTCCTGGGTCGGTGCGCGGACCAGCCGGACGATATCGTGCCCGCCGTCGCGCAGCACCGGCAGCAGGGCCTGCCCGACCAGCCCGTGCGAACCCGCGACGACGATGCGCATGGCGGCTACAGGCCGAGGTCGGAGTCGAAGGCACCCTCTTCGACCCGCGCCTTGACGGCGGCCAGGTAGCGGGCGGCGTCGGCCCCGTCGACCAGACGGTGGTCGTAGGACAGCGACAGGTAGCACACCGAGCGGATCGCGATCGACTCCGACCCGTCGGCCGTGGTGACGACCGCCGGACGGCGCACCACCGCGCCGGTCGCCAGGATCGCCGAGGTGCCCGACGGCACGATCGGCGTGTCGATGAGCGCACCGGTCGACCCGGTGTTGGTCACGGTGAACGTGGCGCCGGACAGCTCGTCCGGGGTGATCTTGTTGTCCCGGGTGCGGGCCGCCAGGTCGACGATGCCACGGGCGATACCGGCCAGCCCCAGCGCCCCGGCGTCGTGCAGCACCGGCACGACCAGACCCCGCGGGGTGTCCACCGCGATCCCGACGTTCTCCGTCGCCGGGTAGAGGATCTGCGTCCCGTCGAGCAGGCCGTTGACCTTCGGGTAGGTGCGCAGCGCCTCGACAGCGGCCTGCACGAAGAACGGCAGGAAGGTCAGCGGTGCGCCGTGCCGGGCGACGAAGGCGGCCTTGGCCTGGGCCCGCAGCGTCGCCACCGCGGTGACGTCCACCTCCACGACGGTGGTCAGCTGGGCCTGGGTCTGCAGGGCCTCGACCATCCGCTGGGCGATGATCTGGCGCAGCCGACCGGCTTTCTGGGTGGTGCCGCGCAGCGGGGAGACCGGGCCGATCGTGGTCGGTGCGCCACCGGTGCGGACCGGGCCTGACGTCGGCCCGGCGGCCGGTACCGCGGCCTGGGCGGCCGCCAGCACGTCCTCCTTGCGGATCCGTCCACCGATCCCGGTGCCGACGACACGGGTCAGGTCCACGCCCTGAGCGGTCGCGAGCTTGCGGACCAGCGGGGTCACGTACCCGGTGCTGGCCACGGCCCGCGGTGCCGTCGGCGCCGGTGCCACGGGTGCGGGTTGCGGTGCTGGTACCGGCGCTGGTACCGGTGCGGGCGTCGCAACCGGTGCGGCAGGTTCTGCAGCCGGTACGGCAGGTTCCGGGGTCGGCTCGGGTGCTGGTTCGGGTTCGGGCGTCGGCTCAGGTTCGGGTGCTGGTTCGGGTTCGGGCGTCGCTGCCGGAGCGACCGCCGGTGCCCCGGACCCGACCCGGGCCAGCACGGCGCCGACCTCGACGGTCTCGTCCTCGGGCACGAGGATCTCCAGCAGCCGGCCGCCGACTGGCGACGGGATCTCGGTGTCCACCTTGTCGGTGGAGATCTCCAGCAACGGCTCGTCGACGGCTACCTGGTCGCCGACGGCCTTGAGCCACTGGGTGACGGTGCCCTCGGTCACCGACTCGCCCAGGGCGGGCAGGACGATGTCCACTGCATCGCCTGAGGCGGCGGGGGCAGGCTCAGGTTCGACCGGGGTCGGCTCGGACGCGGGCTCGGCCGGTGGAGCCTCGTCCTGCGGGACCGCGGGCTCTTCGGGCGCCGCGCCGGTACCGTCCCCGATCACCGCGAGCACGGCGCCGACCTCGGCGGTCTCGTCCTCGGGCACGAGGATCTGCTCGACGATGCCCGCGACCGGCGACGGGATCTCCGTGTCGACCTTGTCGGTGGAGATCTCCACCAACGGTTCGTCCACCTCGACGCGGTCCCCGACCGCCTTGAGCCACTGGGTGACGGTGCCTTCGGTCACCGACTCGCCGAGGGCAGGCAGCTCCACGTTGTGCGACATGCGTCCGATTCTCCTTGTGTCAGGCGTGGGCGTGCAGCGGTTTGCCCGCCAGCGCGAGGAACGCCTCGCCGACGGCCTCGTTCTGCGTGGGGTGGGCGTGGACCAGAGAAGCCACGTCGTCAGGGTAGGCCTCCCAGGCCACGATGAGCTGCGCCTCACCGACCAGCTCGCCGACCCGGGCGCCGATCATGTGCACCCCGACCACCGGGCCGTCGACGCGGCGGACCAGCTTGACGAAGCCCTGGGTGCCCAGGATCTGCGACTTGCCGTTGCCGCCCAGGTTGTACTCCAGGGTAGTGACCTGGTCGTCGCCGTACTCGGCCCTCGCGGCGGCCTCGGTCAGCCCGACCGACGCCACCTCGGGCGTGGAGTAGGTGACCCTGGGGATCGTCGCCTCGACGATCGGCGCCGGTTCCAGCCCGGCGATCTGCTCGGCCACGAAGATGCCCTGGGCGAACCCGCGGTGCGCCAGCTGCAGGCCCGGCACGATATCGCCCACGGCGTAGACACCCGGGACGTTGGTGCGCAGCCGCTCGTCGGTCAGCACGAACCCGCGGTCCATCGCGATGCCCTGCTCCTCGTAGCCCAGGTCCGCCGTGGCCGGGCCGCGGCCCACGGCGACGAGCAGCAGGTCCGCGTCGAACGCCTTGCCGTCCTCCAGCCGCACGTGGACCCCGGAGTCGTGCTGCTCCACCCCGGCGAACCACACCCCGGTGGAGAACTTGATGCCACGCTTGCGGAAGGCCCGCTCGAAAGCCTTGCAGATCGCCTCGTCCTCGTTGGGCACCAGGTGGGGCAGGGCCTCGACGATGGTGACCTCCGCCCCGAAAGAACGCCACACGCTGGCGAACTCGCAGCCGATCACCCCGCCGCCGAGCACCACGACGGACTGCGGCACCCAGTCCAGCTCCAGCGCCGCGTCGGAGGTGATGACCCGCCCGCCGATCTCCAGGCCCGGCAGGGTGCGCGAGTACGACCCCGACCCGAGCACGATATTGCGCCCGACCAGCCGTCGTCGCTGTCCGTCGCTGTCCACCTCGACCGCGTTCGTCGCGACCAGACGGCCCCAGCCGGTGACCAGCTCGACCTGGCGCGACGCGACCAGTCCCTGCAGGCCCTTGTACAGACGGCCGACCACCCCGGCCTTGTACTGGTTGACCTGGCCGATATCGATCCGCTCCAGGGTGGTGTGCACACCGACGGCCGCGCCGTCGCGGGCGTCGTCGGCCAGCTCGGCCGCGTGCAGCAGCGCCTTGGTCGGGATACAGCCGCGGTGCAGGCAGGTGCCGCCGACCTTGTCGGCCTCGACCAGCGCGACCGACAGCCCCAGCTCGGCGGCCCGCAGGGCGGTGGCGTACCCGCCGCTGCCGCCACCGAGGACGACGATGTCGAAGACGTTCTCTTCGGCCACGAGTCTCACTCCTGTTCGACGGTGAAAGGTCCTTGAGCCCCATCCTCGCACCAGCGAGGTCCCGCTGCGCCGCTGCGACGGTGCGAAGGACCGCCGGTCTTTCGTCGTCAGCGTACCTACTCGGGTCTCTCCCGGCCTGCGGCCGGAAACTGGTGGGCGGACTCGACCGGACAGCGGGGGGACCGGACAGTGGGTGAGGAGCTGTCACCGTTGTTTTTCGGCGCTTCGTCCTGTGTGGTGTCAGCCGTGCGACTCCAGCAGCGTGACCAGGGTGCGTACGCCCATCCCGGTGCCGCCGACCGGGGTGTACCCGTAGGGGTCCTTGGCGTTGTAGGCCGGACCGGCTATGTCCAGGTGCGCCCACGGCGTGGTGCCGACGAACTCGGCGAGGAACAGCCCGGCCAGCAGCATCCCGCCCCAGCGCTCGCCGACGTTCGCCAGATCGGCCACGGTGGACTTCAGGCCCGGCTTCAGGTCCTCGGGCAGCGGCATCGGCCAGACCGACTCGCCTGCCGCGGCGGCGGCGGCCACGACGTCGTCGCGGGCGTCGTCGGTGCCCATCACCGCGGCCACCCGTCGGCCCAGGGCGACGATCTGGGCGCCGGTCAGGGTCGCCACGTCCACCACCAGGTCCGGTTCTTCCGCGACGGCGGCGACCAGGGCGTCGGCCAGCACCAGCCGACCCTCGGCATCGGTGTTGAGCACCTCGACCGTCGTACCGCCGTGGACGGTCAGCACGTCCGAGGGCCGCTGGGCGGTGCCCGAGGGCATGTTCTCGGCCAGGGCCAGCCAGGCGGTGACCGCCACCGGCAGGCCCAGCCGGGCTGCCGCGACGACCGTGGCCAGCACCGTCGCGGCCCCGGCCATATCGGACTTCATCTCGTCCATGTCGGCGGGAGGCTTCAGCGAGATCCCGCCGGAGTCGAACGTGATGCCCTTGCCGACCAGGGCCACCGACCGCTTGGCCCGGGCGGGGGAGTAGGTCACCTTGACCAGGTGCGGCGGCCGGGCTGACCCCTGGCCGACGCCGAGCAGCCCCCCGAACCCGCCCGCGGCCAGGGCCTTGGGGTCCATCACTGTCACCTTGAGGCCCTTCACGCCCTTGGTCGCGGCGCGGGCAGCCTCGGCGAACGCCGCCGGGTACAGGTCGTTGGGCGCGGTGTTGACCAGGTCGCGCACCGCGTGCACGGCCTCGGCCAGCACCTGGGCGCGCTGGACCGACCGGGTCTCGGTCTTGGTCGGCCGGTGGCCGAGCAGCAGCTGCACCTCGGCCAGCGGCGGTCTGCCGGAGCGCTGGGCAGTGTCCTTCTCAGGCCCCTGGCGGTACCGGGTGTAGGTGTAGGCCCCGAGCAGCGCCCCTTCGGCGGCGGCGGCCAGGGTGGCCGGTTCGTCGTCGGGCAGCACCACCGCGGCGCTGGCCAGGCCCGTCAGCGTGCGGGTCGCCGCACCGACAGCCCGGCGCACCGACTCCGGCGTATCGGCCGCGCCCGCGCCGACGAGCACCAGGGAGCGGGCGCGTAGCCTGGTGGCCGGCAGCCGGTGCACCACGTCGGGATCGCCGGTCAGGCCGAGCACGTCGGCGGACGACTCCACGAGGCGGACGACGTCGTCCGGGACGTCACCGAGCGGGACAGGTCCGGTCCGGCCGTCCGGCACGTCGGTGGGTCGACGAGCGAGGACGACGACGAGCGCGTCGGTCGCCACGGTGGCGGGCTGGGCCTGGGTCAACGAGATCACCCGGCGATTTTAGGGCCCCGCCGTGGGGGTTCGCCGCACCGGTCGTCCTTGCCCCGCGCCGCTGACCCAGTAGGTTGGTCTGCGTGTACCGGTTCTTGTTCCGCCTGGTGGCCCTCCGTGTCGATCCAGAACGGGCGCACCGGTGGGCGTTCGCCCTGATCCGGGCCGTCGCGGCGGTCCCGCCGCTGCGCTGGGCGGTGGCCGGTGCGTTCGGGGTGCCGCCCGGGGCGCGGACTACCGTCTGGGGCCGCACCCTGCCGTCCCCGCTGGGTGTCGCCGCCGGGTTCGACAAGGACGCCCGTGGGGTGCTCGGCCTGACCATGCTCGGTTTCGGGTTCGTCGAGATCGGCACCGTCACCGCGATGCCGCAGCCCGGCAACCCGCCACCGCGGCTGTGGCGGGTGCCCGCGGTGCACGGGCTGCGCAACCAGATGGGTTTCAACAACGACGGGTCGGCGCGGGCCGCGGCCCGGCTGCGGCGGCTGCGCGCCACCCGGGCCGGACGGGCAGCGTTCGTCGGGGTGAACATCGGCAAGACCAAGGCCGCGCCGCTGGCCGGTGCCGCGGCCGACTACGCGACCAGCGCCGAACGTCTGGCCCCCTACGCGGACTACCTCGTCGTCAACGTCTCGTCGCCGAACACCCCGGGGTTGCGCGACCTCCAGGCGGTCGAGTCGCTGCGGCCGGTGCTCCAGGCGGTGCGGCAGGCAGCCGACCAGGCCACCTGCGGCGACGGCGGCGGTACCACGACGGAGCGTGGCCGCGACCGGGTGCCGCTGCTGGTGAAGATCGCCCCCGACCTGGCCGACGAGCAGGTGGACGAGATCGCCGACCTGGTGACCGAGCTGGGGCTGGACGGCGTCGTCGCGGTGAACACCACGATCGACCACGACCTGGGCCCCGGCGGGCTGTCCGGGCTGCCGGTGCGGCGGCGTGGTCTGGCGGTCGTCGCCCAGCTGCGCGGACGCCTCGGACCAGAGCCGGTGATCATCGGCGTCGGCGGGATCACCACGGCCGCGGACGCCGCCGAGTACCTGGCCGCCGGGGCCACCCTGGTCCAGGGCTACACGGGGTTCGTCTACGTCGGCCCGGCCTACGCGGCCCGGATCGGACGGGCGCTGGCGGCCCGCCCTCGCCCGGACCAGAGCGGCGGTGACGGCCGGTGAGCGTGCGACCCCGCTGGGAGTGGGTGCTGCTGGGGGCTGACGGCGAACCGGCGGACCGGCCAGCCGGTCCGGTGTTCACCGCCCGGTTCGACGCCGAGCAGTGGCTCGGCGAGCACTGGCGGTCCCTGGCCGCCCAGCAGGTCGCCAGCGTCCGGCTGCTGCACGAGGGTGCACCCGTCGGCAGCCCGCTGGCTCTGGTCGAACCGGGGTCGTCTTAGCCCAGGGTCGTTCAGCGCGGCAGGTCCCCCGGCTTGACCTGGGGCCGGGGCATCCGCAGCCGACGCAGCTGGTACGCCCGGGTGACGAAGTAGCCCACCGTGCCGCGGGCCGTGCCCGCCGCCCCGAACTTGCGGGTGAGCACCGGCTTGAGCCTGCGCCACCGCCGGACCGTGTCGAGCACGCTGACGAACAGGTACACGTACGGCAGCGCCATCAGCGTCATCGCGATCCGCGCTCCGGTCGCGCCCTGGGCCGCCAGCGGACCGGACAGGACCATCGCCGCGAGGAGCATCACCAGCGCCAGCGGCAGGAAGTACTCGGCCAGCGTGCGGTGCGAGTCGACGATGTCACGCACGTAGCGGCGCACCGGCCCCCGGTGCTGGATCGGCATATGAGCCTCGTCACCGGTCTGCATGGCCCGGTACTCGGCGTCACGGGCCGCCCGGGCCTGGGCCCGCGCCGCCGCCCGGGTCTCCTTCTGGCTGTCCTTGTCGCCCTTGGTGCGAGTCTCCGGCACCAGGGGTCGTCGGTTGGCGGACTCGGCCTGTTTCCGGGTCGGGGTGGCGTGGCCCTTGCCGCCGCTCTTCTCCTTTATCACGGACGGCAGCGGGGTGGGCGAGGTGGGCGAGGTCTTGTCGCGTCCGAACAGCACCCGGCCAGGGTAGTCGAAGTCCACCCGACCGAGGCGATAGACGAGAGCTGGTTCTCTCGGCCGAGCCGACGGAGGGCCCACGGCGCGAAGGTTCCGCCCAGCGTGCCCAGAGGAGCGACGAGCGTGGGGGAGGTACGGTGCCGACCATGGTGTCTGTGCCGGACCCCCGTCGGGTCGCCGAGCTGCGCGGACGGGTGCACGACGGTTGGGCCGCCCTGCGGGCCGACCTGGAAGCCCTGGTCCGTATCCCCAGCGTGTCCAACCCCGAGTTCGACCAGGCCCAGGTGGCGGCCAGCGCCGCCGCGGTGGCCCGGCTGCTGGCAGGTGCCGGTCTGGACGTCCAGACGCTCCAGGTCGCCGGTGGTCGGCCCGCGGTCGTGGGACGTCGGCCAGCGGCGCCTGGTGCGCCGACGGTGCTGCTGTACGCCCACCACGACGTGCAGCCCGCCGCCGGGGGCTGGCGCACCGACCCGTTCGACCCGGTGGAGGTCGACGGGCGCCTGTACGGCCGGGGCACGGCCGACGACAAGGCCGGCATCGTCGTACACCTCGGCGCGCTGCGGGCGCTGGGCCTCGCCGGTCAGCCCGGTGTCGGGGTCACGGTGTTCGTCGAGGGCGAGGAGGAGATCGGTTCGCCGACCTTCGGCGCTTTCCTGGCGGCGCACCGTGATCGGCTGGCCGCCGATGTCATCGTCGTCGCCGACTCGGTGAACTGGCAGGTGGGCGTGCCCGCGCTGACCACGTCCCTGCGCGGGCTGGTCGACCTGGTGGTCGAGGTGGCGGTGGCGGCCCAGCCGGTGCACTCGGGGATGTTCGGCGGCCCGGTGCTGGACGCGGTGACCCTGCTGGCCCGGCTGCTCGCCACCCTGCACGACGAGCGGGGCGACGTCGCCGTGGCCGGTCTGCGCAGCGCCCCCGACCCGACGGTGGACGTGGACCCAGCCCGGTTCCGCGCCGACGCTCAGCTGCTGGACGGGGTGCCGACCGTGGGCAGCGGGCCGCTGGCCGCGCACCTGTGGACCCGTCCGGCCCTCGCGGTGATCGGGCTGGACGCCCCCGTGGTGGCGACGTCGTCGAACGTCGTCGTCCCGGCCGCGGCGGCCAAGCTGTCGCTCCGGGTCCCTCCAGGTCAGGACCCCGCCGCGGCCCGTGACGCGCTGGTGGCGCACCTGCACGACCACGCCCCGTTCGGCGCCCGGGTGCGGGTGACCGACGGCGAGGTCGGCCGCCCGTTCGTCGCGTCGACGGACTCACCGGCGATGCGCGCCGCCCGGGCGGCCTTCACCGCGGCCTGGGGACACCCGCCGGTGGATGTGGGGATCGGCGCGTCCATCCCCTTCGTCGCCGACCTGGCCGAGGCGTACCCGGACGCGGCCATCCTCGTCACCGGGGTGGAAGACCCGCGCAGCGCCGCCCACGGCCCGAACGAGTCGGTCCACCTGGGCGAGCTAGAAAAAGCGGTGCTGGCCGAGGCGCTCCTGCTCGACCTGCTCGGCTCGTGACCCTGCAGACCAAGAGCCCCGTCGATTCGAGACTTCTGTCGCGGATTCGAGAGTAAAACGGGTCTTCGGACATCCGGTGGGGAGTGACGACACGCGTGGGGTGAGGTGCTGGGGGTAGGGGTCGAGGTCCCCGAGGATCGGTAGCGACCAAGCAACCAACCTTGAGGACCTCG
>Ga0099364_10003554_pt1 | contig 24130 bp, 23 predicted proteins | sample TergutTh196P3_FD_73070 | JGI IMG/M metagenome (GOLD analysis project Ga0099364, IMG submission 73070) | Microcerotermes parvus P3 segment gut microbial communities from Pointe-Noire, Republic of the Congo - Th196 P3 | ecosystem: Host-associated > Arthropoda: Insects > Digestive system > Gut ...
AGAATCGTTTGATAAGGTCCTTCCAGAAGCCGTCGTAATCGAAATTATCCCGCGTTTCGGATTTGTTCCCCTTTGTTTTCGTATCCGCCATATCCATCACATTATTCATACTCTCTCGCCTCCATTCCAGCTTATTATAACGCGCCTTGAATGCCGAAAGGGGCGCCAACCTTTTTACTCATGCAGGTCACCTTATTTTGCGGAATCGGACTACGCGATGCTGAGGGCGGCTTTCTTTAAGTCCTCGCAGACTTCTTTCGTGAGGGCCGGGTCGCGGGACTCGACCAGTATCCTGATCAGCGGTTCCGTGCCCGACGGGCGGAGCAGGACGCGGCCTCTTCCGGCGAGTTTTTCCGCGGCTTTCCTCTCGGCTTCCGCCAGTTCGGGGGACGACAGCACGCTCTCCCTGTCCGAGACGCTGACGTTCACGAGCAATTGCGGATACCTCGGAAAATTGTCGGCCAGCGCGTCTATGTCCTCGCCGAGTTCCGCGCAGGCTTTGAGGAACATCAGGCCCGTGCAGATACCGTCGCCGGTGGCGGCGTGATCGAGCATTATGACGTGGCCGGACTGTTCGCCGCCCAGGAGGGCTCCCGTCTCGGTCATCTTCTCGTACACATACCTGTCGCCCACCGCGCAGCGGAACATCTTTATGCCCTCTTCGGCGAGCCTTTCTTCGAGGGCCATGTTGCTCATCACCGTGGCGACCACGCCTTTGCCGAGCTTGCCGGCGGCGTTTACGTGGCGCGATATTACCCACAGCATAATGTCGCCGTCGATGAGCCTGCCCTGCGAATCGCACATCAGCGCCCTGTCGGTGTCGCCGTCGAAGGCGATCCCAAGCTTCGCGCCGCTTGTTTTCACCAGTGAAGCAAGATGCCGCATATGGATCACGCCCACGCCGTCGTTGATGTTCAAGCCGTCGGGGGAGACGCCGCAGTAGGTAACCGGTCCCTCCCAGCCGCCGAAAATCTCGCGCGCCACGTCCGACGCCGCCCCGTTCGCCGCGTCGATTACAAGCGGCCAAGTCCTGTCTTCGATGGACTCCATAACGCCCTTCAGCCAATCGGTGTAGAGGGCGCGCTTGCAGATCGCGTCGCGGGTGCAGCCGATCGACGCTCCCGTCGGTCTCCAATCCTGAAGCAGGTCGTCGCCGAGGTAGCTCTCGATCTCGGCTTCGTCCCCGTCTTTGAGTTTACAGCCCTGCGAGTCGAAAAATTTTATCCCGTTGTACTCCGCCGGATTGTGGGACGCGCTTATGACGGCGCCCGCGTCGTGACCGCCGTCGCGTAGGACGCAGCTCAACCCCGGGGTCGGAAATACGCCCATGTCGTATATCTCGGCTCCCGCCGACATCATTCCCGCGCTCATCGCGGCTCCGAGCATCATCCCCGATCTCCTGGTGTCGCGGCAGACGACGATCTTAGGGCGCGGAACGCCGCGTTCCGTCAAAAAGAGAACGAAAGCTCTCCCGAACGACAGCGCGGTCTCCGGCGTCATCAACCCCCGGTTGGCGACGTCCCTTACCCCATCCGTTCCAAACATGCATCTGATTTTTTCCTGTGAAGCCATAAAAACCTCTCCTTCGGCGCTCTATTCCATTTCCGTAATAGTAACCTGCTGCGGCTCTATCCTTATTACGCTCACCCCGCCCATCACGTTTCGAGCCAGTATGGGGAGCGTGAGCTGGGACGTCACGACATTCGTCGCGTCGATATATAATTCCAGCGGCGGATCGTCGGGGTCGAACGCCGAAAGCGTGACGGGATACTCCACCGTGACGCCGGCGGAAGGCGGCGAGATATTCCAGTCCCTCGGGTTGGGCACCCCCGTCAGATGTATCGGGACGTTCAGGAAAGTCCGCGACAAAACCGCCGCGCGGAACTCCACCCTGATCACCACGTGGTCGCCGCCTATGATGGAGACGGCCTCGGACGGAGGCTCAAGCGGCATATCGATAATCATATTATCGATGTGCCCGGTGACGTCAATAGAGTCTATGGTTATCTCCGTCATGCCCAGCAGGTTTTCCCTCGGCCCCCGCAGGGTTGCGTATTCCGGCGACACTGTAACGTTTGCCACTTCGAGGCCCTCTCCGGGGATTCCGGTCACCCTCGCTATGATCGGTATGCGCGCTTCCTCCATCGTCTCGGAAAACTGCGCGCTGACCGAAACCACCGGCGGTATCGCCGCGAGATCGCTCGCGCCGCCGTCCTCTCCGACCAGAACGACCTCTATCTCGCTCGGCCCGCCCGACAGCTCCGCAACCGAACCCCTGACCTCCGCGCGCCTCAGCGGCATCACCAGCGCCTCGGGTCCTCTGACCGATACCTCCGAGGGCGTTATGTCCACGGCGGAGACCATCAGGTTGTCCGGCATATCGGTTGGAACCAGGACGGGGACGAAAGTCCGCTCGATCATCCTGAAAAGCTCCAGCTCGACAACTCCGGGGTTGTGGCTGACCAACCGGACGTGTGCCGGTGGCGAGACCTGTATGGGTAATCTGTATTTTCCGGGCCTGAGATCGGATATGCTCACCGAAGCCTGTATCTCGGCGGTGGCGAGCCTCGTGATATCCAGGCCCGTGCCCTCTATCCTCACCTCGACGTTCTGTATGTCGGCCGAGACGGAGTATCCCTCGGATACGCCCTGGAATTGCAGGGGCACGCGAAAATCCCTCACCGCAAAACGCGCGCTGTCCCACGTCACGAAGTACCACAGTATCATCGCGAAGGCGAGCGAAGCCGCCCCCATCAGCCATCGGGCCCTTGCGGTCTTATCCATCAATTCTCACCCGCCGGGCGGGACGTCAACTCCCTGCGAAGCATCTGCAGCGGTCCCAGCCCCTTTTCGTCATACGGCTTGAAATACCTGCGCACGAAGCGCGATATCTGGTCCTGATTGAGCGGCCTCGACAGTTTGCCCCTTATCGCCAGCGAAACATGCCCCTGCTCCTCCGATATAACAAGCGCCTGCGCGTCGGACACTTCCGTGACGCCCACGGCCGCCCTGTGCCTCGTGCCGTGCCAGCGCGAAATCTCCTCGTCGTCCGTCAGCGGCAGGTAGCAGGACGCCGCGATGACCGACTGCCTGTCCATGATGACGGCCCCGTCGTGCAGCGGGTTGTTCGGCCAGAAGATGGACAATATCAGTTCCTGGGTAATCTCCGCGCGGAGTTGGACAGCGGACCGCCAAATCTCCCTCAGCCCCGTGTTCTTCTGAAATATAATGAGCGCCCCTATCCTGTGCTGCTGGAGATACGATATTGCGCCGACCATCGCCTCGATATACGAGTCCGCCACATCGTCGGCGCGTCCGCGCCCCGATATAAAGCGTCCGCGCCCAAGCTCCTCCAGCAGCCTTCGCAGCTCCGGCTGAAACACTATCGGAATCCCTATCAACACCGCCGAGAACAGGCGGCTCAAAAGCCATGTGATCGTGCGCAGCCGCAGCGCCTGGGCCAGCATCCCGAAGATGACCAGGATGAAAAGGCCGCGAACGAGCTGCATTGCCCTCGTCCCCACGAAGAAAATAAGCACGCGGTACGAGATGAAGGCAACGACGAGTATGTCTATTATGTCGTTCCACCGGATACTATTGATCAGCGCAAACAATTGGAAGATCCTCGTAGTTTCCGTAACAGCGCCAGGTTGCCCTCGTCCCCGACGCCTTCTTTGGGCGTCTCCAGGATGACCGGTGTGTCGGCGAACCTCTCGTCCGATACCAGCATACCGAACGGTACTATGCCAATCTCCCCCTCGCCGATATGTTCGTGGCGGTCGATGCCTCCGCCGAGCGGCTTCTTGTTGTCGCTGATATGCCAACACCCCACCCTGTCGAGGCCGAACCGCCTGTCCAGCGACGAGACGAATTTCAGGTAGCCGCCCTCGCTGCGCAGATCCGTGCCCGCCCCGAATACGTGGCAGATGTCGGCGCAGACGCCGACGCGCCTGTTCCACCCTATCGCGTCCATGATACGTTCGAGCTCGTCCAGTGACGAGCCGATCATATATCCCTGTCCCGCCATAGTTTCGAGAAGTATCGTCACGTTATACTCCTGCGTCCGTTCGAGTATTTTATCCAGCGCGCCGGAGAGGATTACCAACGCTTCGGCGAAGGGGACGCCCTTCGACGAACCGGGATGAAGCACAAGGCTGTCTATGCCCAGTTGATGGCAGAGGTCCATTTCGCGGATCACGGCGTCCGCGCTCTTATTGCCGGCCGCGCCTCCCGCCGCGAGGTTTATCAGGTATGACGCGTGCGCGACCACGCGCTTAACGCCGCTGCCGAGGAGCGCGTTCCTGAACGCGTCTATCTCGGCGGGCGGGGGAGTCCTGCCCTGCCACTGCAGGGGGTTATGCGTGAATATCTGCATCGCCTCCGCCCCGAGGGCTTCCGCCCTCGCGACGGAGCGATGAAGCCCCCCTGCGGTGGAGATGTGGGCGCCTAACAGGGACATGCGGCAGCCGTCATTTCATTTTCACGCGGCCTTCGTACACCACGCCGTGAACGCCATCGACCGTGAGCATCATGCCGTCGGTTATCTTGTTCGTCGCGTCGGCGGCGGACATGCAGGGGATGCCCAGTTGCAGGGCCGTCATGGCCGTGAAGTTCGCCATTCCCGGCTCCTCGGTGATTATGGCGATCGCCTTCTTCATTGCCGGGAGGTACTCCTTGTCCGAACTTTTGATCACCAGAATTTTGCCGTGCTCCATGCACTCGATCGCGTCGGCGGCATTCAGGGCGATACAGGCGTGCCCCGCGGTTTCGCGTTTTATCAGCGACGGGGAGGTCAGCACCACCCTGCCCACCGTCCGAATCAGCAGCATATTCGTCGTGCCGGACAGGAAGACCGGGAATCCGGTCGTTATCACTACGGTATCCCCCGCCGACACAAACCCCTGAGCCAAAATGGATTCTATGGCGGCGTCGACGGCTTCTTCGGACGATCCGTGCTCCTTCTCCAGTATGGGCTTAACGCCCCACATCAGGCACATCGCCCTCCATGTGGACACCAGCGGAGTCGACGCGATTATCATCGCCCCGGGCCTGTACTTGCTCACCATCGCGGCGGTGTCCCCGCTGCGCGTGAGCGACAGCACCGCCGCCGCCCCCATCTCTTCGGCGACGCGCATTGCCGCGTGGCTGACCGAGTCGGCGACGTTGCTCGCGCTTCTCATCTCCTTGGGAAGGCTGAACCTGCCCTTGCCCTCGCGCTCTGTGCAAATCACTATCCGCTCCATCGTCTTTACGGCTTCGAGGGGGTATTTCCCTCCGGCGGTCTCGCCGGACAACATGACCGCGTCCGCGCCGTCCAATACAGCGTTGGCGACGTCGCTCGCCTCGGCCCTCGTGGGGCGCGGGTTCCTTATCATCGAGTCGAGCATCTGCGTCGCGACGATGACCGGCTTGCCGTGAATCCGGCAGAGGTCGATGATCCGTTTCTGAACCATCGGAACCTCCTCGGTGGGCATCTCGACGCCCAGATCGCCTCTTGCCACCATAATTCCGTCCACGACCCGGATTATCTCCTCGATGTTGGCCACGCTCTGTATCGTCTCGATCTTCGCGATGACGTTGATCTTCCGGTCGGCGCCGCCGTAGTTTTCGATTATCTCGCGCACGCGCATTATGTCCTCGCTCTGCCTCACGAACGAGATCGCGACATAGTCCATTCCACGGTCGATGCCCCACTCTATGTCCTTGATATCCTTCTCCGTCAGCGTCGGGACCGACAGATCGGCGCCGGGCACGTTGACGCCCTTGCGCTCGCCGAGCAGCCCGCCGACTATTACGCGGCAGGTTATGCAGTTCGGCTCTATCGTTTCGGCCTTGATGCGTATCACTCCGTCGTCGATAAAAATATCCTGCCCGACGGAGATTTCCTTCGGCAGGTTCGCGAAGCTGATGGAGACGCGCTCCGCCGTGCCCTCGAACTCGTCGGTGCACAGGCTGAAAATCTCGCCCTGCTTCAACTGGACCTCTCCGTGCCCCTCAAGTCTTCCGGTGCGGATCTCCGGCCCCTTGGTGTCGAGTATCGTCGCTATCGGCCTCTTTAGCTCTTTTTCGATCATGCGAACCATATCGAGCACTCGCCCGTGCCCCTCGTAGTCGCCGTGGCTGAAATTAAAGCGCGCCACGTTCATTCCCGCTTCCGCCAGCTGCCGCAGCTTCTCCGGTTCGCCGCAGGCAGGCCCGAGGGTGCATACAATCTTGACCTTGCGCATTTTATTCACTCTCCCTTTCTTTTCAATTGAGAATTGATAATTGAGAATTGATAATTAAAATCCTTTTATTCTTTTCCATTCTCAATTCTCCATTCTCAATTATCAATTACGTATCAATTACGCCACTACATATGCCCTGCCGCCGGATATTTCTTTTATACGTTCGGCGAGTTCAGGTCCCATCGACACGCCCTGCGACCTTACTTTGAGCAGGGCCTGTTCGCCGCCCGTCATGACGTCCAGCAACACGTTCAGGCCGCCGGGGTGTTTTTTCAGTTCCGAACGGAACGAGCCGTAAAAATCGTCCGGCAATCCCTCCGTTGAAATTCTGATGCGCGTATGCCCTGACGGGCGCTCCCTCACTTCCGAAAGCGGCGTTATCGCGTTGATGATCATCTGCGGGCCGCCCTCGGTCTTGAGGGTTCCGCTCACCAGATACGGCTCCCCGTTCTTCAGTATCGGTTTCACCTTCGGCCAATCGCGGGCGTAACAGACGGCTTCGACGCGGTCCTCCGAGTCCTCCAGTGTCAGGATTCCGAACGGTTCGCCGCGCTGCCTCGAAATCTTTTCGTTGAAGCTGACGAGCAGCCCGATCACCGAGGGCGGCGCTTCGGATTTCCAGTTGACAAGGTCCCTGACGCCGCAGGTCGCGTACCTCGCCTCGTCGTCCCTGTAGTTGTCGTATGGGTGGCCCGAGATGTATATGCCGACCGCCTCTAATTCCCCCTCCAGCATCTGCCGCCGGTCGAAATCCGGCACGTCGGGCATCTGCGGTTCGTCCTCCGTCTCGTCGTCGTCGAAGAGCGAATGCTGGCCCGCGCACTCGTCCCTGCGCGACGCCATCTCCATCATCATCGGCATCGCCTCCAGCAGTTTCCGGCGATTGGGCTCGAGTGCGGCGAACGCGCCCGATTTGATCAGGTTTTCGATGACGCCTTTGTTTGCCACGCGGAGGTCAACCCTGCTTACGAAGTCCCAAAGGGACACAAACGGCCCCGCGCTTCGGGCTTTTAAGATGCTCTCCACCGCCGCCGCTCCCGCCTTTGCCACGGCGGACAGCCCGAACAGTATCACCCCGTCCGAGACGGTGAACGCGTCCCCGGATTTGTTGATGTCCGGCGCTTTTATCTCGAAACCAAGGCCGCGCACCTCCCCGATGTAGCGGCCCAGCACGTCCATCTTCGCCCCCACGAGCGCCGAGAGGTAAGCTGCCAGGAATTCCGCGCCGTAATGCGCCTTGAGGTATGCCGTCCGGTAAGCTATAACCGCGTATGCCGCGCTGTGCGACTTGTTGAATCCGTAACCGGCGAACTTCTCTATTATATCGAATATCTCCTCGGCTTTGGCCTTCGGCACGCCGTTCTTTCCGGCGCCTTCGACGAATTTCGCCCTCTGTTCGGCCATGACCTCGAATTTTTTCTTTCCCATGGCGCGGCGCAGCAGGTCGGCTTCACCGAGGGTATAGCCCGCGAGGCTGGCCGCGCACTGCATTACCTGCTCCTGGTAAAGCACGACGCCGTATGTTTCCGCCAGTGCCTCGGACAGTATCGGGTGCGGATATTCCACCCGCTCGCGTCCGTGCTTCCGCTCGACGTACTGGTCGGCCATCCCGCTCTCCAGGGGCCCCGGCCGGTAGAGCGCCATCAGCGCCACCAGGTCCTCGAACCTGTCCGGCCCCAGGCGGCGTATGAGGTCTCTCATGCCCGGCGACTCCAACTGAAAAACCCCAAGCGTATCCGCGTTCCTCAGCATCTCGTAAGTCTTTCGGTCGTCCGCCGGCAGGGTATCGAGGTCTATCTTCCCGCCTCCGCCGGTTTCTATGTTTTTGAGAGCTCCCTCGATAATCGAGAGCGTCCTCAGGCCGAGGAAGTCCATCTTGACCAGGCCCAGTTTTTCTATCGGCTCCATGGAATACTGCGTGACGACGGATTCCCCGATTTTCGCCACGGGAACCATCTCGCTCGTCGGGCCGGGCGTGATGACTATTCCCGCCGCGTGCTGCGAGCAGTGCCTCGCCAGCCCTTCTATCCGGCTTGCCGTGTCCAGCAGCCGGCGGACTTGGGGATCGGTGTCCCGCAGCGTCCGCAGGTCGGGCGTCCGCGAGAGGGCTTCCGGGATGGTCTTTATGCCCGATCTCACGGGGTCGGGTATCAGTTTCGCCACGCGGTCCACGTCGGCATAGGACATGCCCATTGCGCGCCCCGTGTCCTTAACGGCCTGTTTGCTCATCATCCGCCCGAAGGTGATTATCTGCGACACATTGCCCGAGCCGTATTTTTCCACGATGTAGGCAATTACCTCGTCACGCCGTTTGTCCGAAAAGTCGGTGTCGATGTCGGGCATGGATATGCGTTCGGGGTTCAGGAACCGCTCGAACAGCAGCCCGTGCCGTATCGGGTCGAGGTCGGTAATACCAAGCGACCAGGCGACGAGCGAACCGGCGGCCGAGCCTCGTCCCGGCCCAACCGGGATGCCGCGCTCCCTCGCGTATCCTATTATGTCGGCTACTATGCAGAAGTAGCCGGGGAAACCCATCTGTTCTATGACGCCGAGCTCGTAATCCAGCCTGGCGCTGTACTCCTCCGCGATCGGCGCGCCGCGCATCCTCGCCGCGAGCCCATTCCGCGAAAGGTTCTCGAGGTGGGTTTCGAGCGTCTCGCCCTCCGGTATCGCGAAATCCGGGAGGAAGTATTCGCCGAAGCGGAAGGGCACGTCGCACCTCTCGGCAATGCCGAGCGTATTCGTCAGCGCGTCCGGCGCCTCCGCGCCGAATATGGCCCACATCTCCTCCGGCGACCTGAAGTAAAAATCGTCCCCCGGAAAGCGCATTCTGTCGGTGTCGTTCAGGTTGCTGTTCGTCTGCACGCAGAGCAGGACGTCGTGCCATTCGGCGTCGGCGCGGTTCGTATAGTGCGAGTCGTTCGTCGCGACCAGCGGAAAGCCGTGCCGCCGCGACATCTCTATAAGCGATTTGTTGACGATCGCCTGCGCGGGGATCGAGTTCCCCTGTATCTCCAGAAAGAAGTTCTCCGCCCCGAGTATGTCCCTGTAGAGCATCGCGCGGGAGAGCGCGCCTTCAGTGTCGCCTGACGCAATGAGGGCGGGTATCTCGCCGCCGAGGCAGGCCGAACATGCAATAAGCCCCTCCCTGTGCTTCGAAAGAAGGTCGTGGTCGATGCGCGGTTTGTAGTAAAAGCCGTCGGTATAGGCGGTGGAGACCAATTTTACGAGGTTGCGGTAGCCCCTGTCGTTTTCGGCCAGAAGCACGAGGTGGAACTGCTCCTTGGCTTCCCGGTTTGTGTGGCCGCTCGGCGCGACGTAAACCTCGCAGCCGATGACCGGCTTTACGCCGTTGTCCTTGCAGGCTTCGTAGAACTCAACGCAGCCGTACATCACGCCGTGATCGGTGAGCGCCGCCGCGCCCATTCCCATCTCGGCGGCTTTCTGCGCGAGATCCCTGCATTTGCTCGCCCCGTCTAAGAGGCTGTATTCGCTGTGCGTGTGCAGATGCACGAAGTTTTGTTCAGAACTGCTCATCTTCAATGCTCCCCGGGCCGCGGTCGTCTGCTTCGAGCCGCCGCGACATCAGTATATCGGCGCCAAGTTTCGCCGACACCGCCTCCAGTGACGACGGGGCATCCGCCGTGGGGGTTCTTTGCGGCGGCGTCCGGCTCTCGCCGTCACTTCCAATGGCGGCGGGCCCGAAGACGCTCTCCATCGCGGCGGCCGCCCTCGCTCCCGACAGCGTTGCCTCGGCCGTTTTCGCGGCGCCGGTAAAATCGGGTTTCATCGAATCGCCGTCCAGCGTCACCCTCACGTCTATCAGCGCCGCGGCCGTCGGCAAATCCTCGCGCGCTATACGGGCCAGGATCTCGTTCAGGCCGGTGGCCGGCGTCTCATCGGTGGCCAGAGGAACGTCGAGGGTTGGGGGAACGCGAAGGGCCGGGCGAATGTCGGAGGCCGGGCGAACGCAGTTCGCCCCTACGAAATCGTGTGTTCGTCCGCCGTTTGTGTCCGGGGTTTCGAACGCGTTCAGCATTTCAAGCAGCAGCAGCCCCGAGAACACCTCGCTGCCGATCCCGAGCCGCGCCCGGGGAATTAGGGCCGCGGCCGCCATTGCGGCGCGTTTTGCCGTATCCGCGCTCCAGTTGGGAACCTCGGTTTTCAGAAAATCCTTCTCTTCCGCCGAAAGGGACATCCCCGCGAAGGCGCTCTCGCCCCACAGGCCGAACGCCCACATGTCCCTCAGCAGGGGAAACAGGCCGTTCAGGAAGCGCTCGGGAGAGACCCCCAGGTCGAGCGTCTCCTTCAGCGACGCGGAAGCAGCGTCGGGACGCTCGCGCAGCATCGTCACCCAGCGCTCCGTCTCCGCCCTGCTTCCGCCTCCGAGGAGAGCGCGGACCGACTCCCGCGATACATCTCCGCAGCTTATGGCAACCGCCTGTTCAAAGAGCGAGATCGCGTCGCGCATCGCTCCGTCCGCGCTGCGCGATATTTCCCACAGCGCCTGATCCGATGCCCGCGCGCCTTCCGCTTCGGCGATCAGGCGCAGTTGGGCGGCAATACATTCGATTGATATTCTGTGAAAGGGTATGTGCTGACACCGGGACCGGATCGTGACCGGCACCTTGTGCGGCTCCGTCGTCGCGAATACGAACATCACGGATGGGGGAGGCTCCTCCAGCGTTTTCAAAAGCGCGTTGAACGCTTCTTGGGTGAGCATGTGAACCTCGTCGAGGATATACACTTTCGAGCCGCCCATGAAGGGCGCGAGCCCGACGTGCGATTTCAGCTCGCGGATCTGATCGATGCCGCGGTTCGACGCGCCGTCGATCTCCATGACGTCCATGTGATTGCCCGCGCTTACCGACGCGCAGGATTCGCAGACACAGCACGGCTCTCCGTCGTCCGTCGGGCTTTGGCAGTTTACGATCTTGGCAAGGAGGCGCGCTGCCGTCGTCTTCCCGCATCCGCGCGGGCCCGAAAAGAGATACGCGTGACCCAGCCTTCGCCCGGCATACGACGCGCGCAGTACGCCGACGGCCGTATCCTGGCCCGCCACTTCGCGAAAGAGCCGGGGTCTGTATTTCCTGTACAGCGAGACGGACAATTCAAAACCTCCCTCAAAACAACGCCGTAAAATTATACCGCATCGCCGGGGCGGTGTCCTCAGGATACGTAATTATAACGATTTCAAGTTATTATTTTCGTGATAAGGTTTCGTCATCGATCGATAGCGGCGCGGCGCCGGTGGATTGTCATCCCCTAAATACCCTCAGCCGCGCGCAAAAAAGACGAACGGGCCTGCAGTCCGCTCGTCTTTTTTATGGTGGCTTCTACAACTCCGGGAAGCGTTCTTTCAGCGATGCGAACTCGGAGTCCAGAGCTTCCGCCGCACGGCGGGCGTTTTCGATTTGAAGCTTCACTTGGGAGGGGGATGTGCCGCCGTATGTGTTTCTTCTCTCGACGGATTTCTCGGGGGACAGCAGCGACATTATCTCCTTCCCGGCTTGAGGGGCAAGCTCACGCCACTCGTTTCTTGTAAGCGATGTGAGGGTTCGCCCGTTGTCTATGCACCACTTCACAATGCGGCCCGTTATCTCGTGAGACTTGCGGAAGGGCACGCCGCGTTCGACCAGGTGCTCGGCGACGTCGGTCGCGTAGATGAAGCCGTCCTCGAAACCCCTGCGGGCGGCCTCGCGGTTTACCTCCACCTCACGCAGCAGGGGAGGCATCACTTCGAGTATCCCTTCGAGCGCGTCGCAGGTTCGCCACAGCGACCTCTTGTCCTCCTGGAAATCCCTGTTGAACGACAGCGGCATACCTTTCATGACGGTGAGAATGTCCACAAGACCTCCTGTTAGCTGTCCCGATTTGCCCCTGATTATCTCAAGCACGTCGGGGTTCTTCTTCTGCGGCATCATGCTCGACCCCGTGCAGAACGCGTCGGGCAGGCTCACCCACCCGAACTCGGACGTGAAATAAACTATCAGGTCCTCGGATATCCTGCTCGCATGGACGCCGAAGAGCGAAGCGAAGTAGTGGAAGTCCGCGATATGGTCGCGTGACGCCACCGCGTCGAGGCTGTTTTCGCACATGCGCGAGAAACCGAGGTCGCGCGCGGTGAACTCCCTGTCGATCGGCAGCGTCGAGCCGGCGAGCGCGCCGCAGCCGAGCGGCGACTCGTCGGCGCTCTCGTATGCCCGCAGAAGCCGTTTGCCGTCGCGGAGGAACGCCTGGAAGTGCGCCATCCAGAACTGCCCCATCGTGATCGGCTGCGCCTGCTGCAAGTGCGTGTAGCCGGGGACAACGCAGTCCGCGTGGCGCTCCGCGTTTTGCGTGAGCGCGCCGAGCAGTTCCTTCAGCATGTCCCACATCCCCAGGATATGGCGGCGCAGACAGAGGCGCACCGAGGTGTTCGACTGGTCGTTGCGGCTTCGTCCCGTGTGAAGTTTCGCCCCGGTGTCGCCGGTTCGCTCTATGAGGCTCGCTTCGACGTTCATGTGCACGTCCTCCAGCGATTCCTTCAGAACGAACCCGCCGCTTTCAGCCTCCTCCGCCAGTTTTTTCAGCTCGCGCTCGATGATCGCGGCTTCTTCGGCTGTGATGAGGCCGGCATGGCCAAGCATACGGGCGTGAGCGACGCTGCCCCTGATGTCGTCGCGCAGCGTGCGCCCGTCGAGGTCGAGCGACTGCGTGAAACGCGCCGCGATCTCGTTGGTATCTCCTCTGAATCTTCCCTTCCACATAACTTGCACCTCCCGAATAGTACTCCGCAATTTTACACGAACCGAGGCGGCTATAGCGCGCGCGTCGCTCAAAATTGATTAAAATAAAAAATATTGTAATCTGTGTGTTGTCTTTTGCCTTGTCGCGAGCCAACTTATATATATAGAGGAAGCGAGGCCTCGCGACCACAAAAACAAAAAGGGGGGAGTTCCATATGGCAAGCATAATTGTAAACTCGGGGAGTATGGCGTTCAGGCTGGACACCGGAGAGACCGTAGGAGGCAAGGCGGTTTACAAGACCTTGTCGCTCGGCAGCGTGAAGGGCGACGCCGATCCGGATGCTTTAGCGGACGTGGCGTCGAAGGCGGAGGCGCTTCTGGACGGGATCGTCGATCAGGTCTCGCTGCGCCGCACCGAGATACTCGTTTACTAATCAGGGGATAGGAGGAGACGACGATGGAGAACGCGGCAACCGTACTGGCCATGAAATTCAAGACGGACGACAGCAAGACGAGGGTGGTCAATCTGCAGTTTTGCAAACCGGCCGTGACCGAGGCGCAGGTGAAGGCGCTGATGGATTCGATGATAACCGGCGGGGCATTCGCCTACCAGCCGACAGAGAAGCTGGGCGCGTCGATGATTCAGCGCGCGGCGGTCACTCTGTTCTAAGGACGGCGGAGAGGCAAAGGGGCGGCTTGGGCCGCCCCTTTTTTTGAAGGAGGTTTCTAATATGGAAGATTTTCTGATCAGTCTTTTTCAGAACACATTCGCCGTGGCCGTCGCGGCTTTTCTGCTGATAAGGATGGAACAGCGGCTGGACGAGCTCGCCGGCGCAATCACGCGGCTGGAGGCCGCGATTTGCGGAATCGGCCGGGGACGGGAGGGTGAGCGATGATAAACGATATTCGGCTGTCGCCCCACTTCAAGCTGAGGGAATTCCAGTGCCGCTGCTGCGGCACGGTGAAGCTGCTTCCGGGCCTGCTCGACATGCTGGAGTTTATCCGGAGCGCGTGGGCGGTCCCCATGATCGTCACCAGCGGCTTCCGCTGCGCCGGACACAACGCCGCAGTGGGCGGCGCGGCGCAGAGCCTTCACTTGCGGGGCGCGGCGGCGGACATTTCGGCGTCCGCCCGCGACCAGGCGCTTCTGCGCGAGATCGCGGAGTACGCGGGTTTCAGCGAGATAATCTGCGGGGGCGGGAAGAATTACATCCACCTCGGTTGTAAAGGACCGGCAGGATAATCGGGAGGTTTTTTCGTATGTCCGTCTGTGAAAGAGATTTGGGTAATTTTCCGGGATGCCTGTCGCGTGTGATCAATTTCTACGCCCGCAAGTATGAAGGTCATGGGGCCGAGCGCGACGACCTGGTTCAGGAGGGTTATCTCGCCGCGCTCCGAATGCGGGAGAATCGCCCGCCGGACGCCCTGGAGCGCGCTATCGACACCAATCTGCGCGGTCTGGTGAGGGACGCGTCCGAGCATCTGCGCCGCAGGGACGATACGGTGGAGATGTCCTATTTCACGAACCCCGAGGACGATTCGTCGTGGCTGGAGAACTGCATCGCCGACGAGGCGGCCGCGGAGGAGAGGGAGGGGATAGAACTGAACGACGCCGTGGAACGGAGCCTCGACGCGGCCGGAAGGGATATCGTCGCCATGCTGCTGGCGGGCTTCACTCAGAAGGAGATAGGCCGCAAACTCGGCATCACCAAACAGGGCGCGAAGAGCAGAATCAATACGATCAGAAAGAAGCTGCGGCATATGAAGGAGATGGATTGATCCCAATTCCGGATCGGTACGCCCGAAAATACGAGGCGAAACACGAAAGCGGCCCCCGGCAAAAGCAAACGCCGGGGGCCGCTTTCGTGTTCCGGCGTATATCTCTGGTAAAGAAACCCGCATCAAGCGTAGTTTAGCTCGCTAATGCACTTCAAAGACATTTTCGATCCGAGGGAAGCTATGTGCAGCGCCGTGGGTTGGGTTTTCTAATCGATAATTTCAATCCCAACACGCAGATGACTTTGTGCGTTCCGTCGAAGGAATTCTTCACAGAAAATATTTTTTCCAAAAACGTGAAGCGCAACTTGCCATCCAAGGGAATTTCTGCCAAATCGATGGTATTCAGCCCGTATTTTTCTTTCAATTCCTCAGCATGTGCTAACACTTTTTTCGGTTGCGGAGAATTTTTCAGCTCTATGCAATACAACTTAATGAAGAGCTTTTCCAAAAGTTTTTTTTTGCTTTCTAATATCTGGGCCCTTCTAAAGAAACAATAAATATATTCCCAGCCTAACAGTTCAAAGTTTGTATATATATGGAATTTTTTTTGTTCTGAAAGCCCGGTTGCGGAATTTTTCCGCTTGAAATAGCAATAGAAATATCTGTCTAAAAAATAAGCGTAACGGCAGCTTGCAAAATAACACCAGACAAAACATCTATCCTCGCCAAATAAAATCTCTTGTGGGAAGCGGATATTGTTTTGCTGAATGATTTCCCGTTTAAACAGTTTATCGCAAGCGTTTTCTTTTGTTAGTAAACAGATATAGTCATTTAATTCCCGCTTGCCCTCGATTGCTGTCATATAAGGTTTTTTATGCTTGAGAAACGATTCGCCGTCTTCTCCAGGAACGCCACGAATTCCCCAACAAACAAAACCGACGTCGGGATATTCTGTCATTTTACCCAACGCCATCTCGTAGGTCTCCGGCTCGATCCAGTCGTCGGAATCCACAAATCCGATATACCTCCCTTTTGCGGATTCTAAACCGGCGTTTCTTGCGCAAGACACCCCTCTGTTGGCCTGGGTGATAACTTTGATCCGCTCATCTTTTACGGCGTATTGAGATAAAATTTCCGGCGAACGGTCCTCTGATCCGTCGTCTACGCATATTATCTCAATATCCTTTAATGTCTGGTTGACCACGCTGTCCAGGCATCTTGCGAGGTATTTTTCCATATTATAAATCGGAATAATCACCGAAACCTGCGGGGTTTGATCCGTTTTTATCATCTTACACCGTTATTTTCTTTCATTCCATCAGGGACATTATACACCCGAAAAAGACATGTTTTTTAATTGGCACATACTTCATGAACCAGTTGATTTCTCTGTGAAGAGGGATTTTCAGGCCGGATGAAGTCATGTCCGCTCTCAATTTTCTATAGTCGCGGAAAGTTTTTTGTCCTGTTCCGATTTGCTTTACCGACTCCCGCAGGATATTTCGAAGCGCGGAGTTATTAAACGCATCATCCGAAAAAAACCAATTGTTTTCGTAGAAAAGATTTTGCAGTAATTCCTTAACCGCCTTAAGTGAATACCCGGCTTCGATTTCTTTCTGCGAACTTAGCAGCGCCTCTAAAAAATCTTCATCTGAGAGACGCCAGCCTCTTTTGTCCGTTAATCGCCTTTGTCTCGTTACATCGCTCGGGTTTGAGATAGTGAACGTATTTCCCAAAAGCCACTTTGCGTACTTCCTTCTCCATGTCGACATATCAGCGCCGGGTAATACACGTTGTACCAAATCCTCTACCTTACGCAGCGAATCGAACCACTTGTCGAAACCGCTTTTATTCGTCCAGCTTGCCTTGTGGAGCCTGTACTCGTGCAGCGGTTCTTTGGTGGCAAATATTTCAATACCGAGGGCATTTGCTTCGAGCAGGAAATATGTATCTGCGGCGGGTCCAATGTCTGTCCGGAATCGGATTCCGAGATCGTCGAATTTTTTTTTCCTGATAGTTATCGAGGGCGCCGTTATCGTGTAATTTGTACGTTTTAAATTTTCTTCGACGAAGCCCAAAGCCTTAAAGTGCTTACCGGCTGTGATTTTCCGCTTTGCGGGAATTTGTTCTGATCCCATGAAAAAAACGGGTCCCGACGCCGCCATGCCGACCGTCGGATTGTTCTCCAATACCCCCACGAGTTTTTCTATCATCCATGGGAACATACGGTCGTCGCCGTGGAAGACGTTCACGTATTCCGTGCCCGCGCAGTCGATGGCGTAATTCCAGTTGTTGAGAGCGCCGATGTTGCGCTCGTGCCGTATGTATACGAGCCTGGGGTCGCCGAACGACGCCGCTATTTCCGGCGTGCAGTCAGTCGAGGCGTCGTCCAGCACTACAATCTTCATATCCCTGTATGTTTGGTTTATAACGCTGCTTATTGCCTCGCGCAGCATCTCGCCCTGGTTATACGTTACAATACAGACCGTTATTTTGGGGGGCAAAATGTTCCTCCTCCGATTCGGCTGACACTTTGCGCTATTATGGCGCAAGATGGTATTATTGACAAGGAATGTGAATAGAAGGCAGGAGAAACCCGCGATGAAGAAGACGGACCCGAAGAGAATTTTCCTGACCGGAGCCTACGGCCAGGTAGGTTGGGAGCTGAACAGGGCTTTATTGCCTTACGGCACGGTTTACGCCTGTGACGCGGACACTCTGGATCTGACAGACGAAAGAGCCCTCCGGCGGGCGATTTTCGATTTCAAACCCGACTTGGTGATAAACGCGGCGGCTTATACGGCGGTCGACAGGGCCGAGAGCGACCGAGGCTGTTGTATGGCGTTAAACGCCCGCGCGCCGGAAATAATGGCGGAGGAGGCTCGAAATCTCGGAGCATGGATGGTGCATTATTCCACGGACTATGTATTTAACGGCAGAAATGATTGCCCGCAGACCGAGGACGACGCGCCCGACCCGGTGAATTTTTACGGGGAATCAAAGCTTGCCGGGGATATTGCCGTTGCCGGAAATGCCCCGAAGCATCTCATTTTCCGTACAAGCTGGGTGTACGCCTCTAGGGGATCGAATTTTCCGTTGACTATGCTGCGGCTCTTCGCGGAGAAAAAAGAATTGCGAATCGTGAACGACCAGACCGGGGCGCCGACATGGGCCCGCTATATCGCGCAGGCGACCGCGGCGGCGGCGAATGCCGCGCAAGACCGCGACGACGCCGGACTGTCGGGAGTTTATAACCTGGTCGCGTCCGGCGCCGTCACGTGGTATGATTTTGCGCGTGAGATTTTACGGCACGCCGGCGATTTTGAGGGCGTCGAACTGGTTCCGGTGACGTCGGCGGAGTACCCGACCCCGGCGGCCCGGCCAAAGTGGTCGGTTTTGTCCGCCGAAAAAATAAGGCGCGTGTTCGGCATACACGCGCCGGCATGGCAGGACGCGATGAGGCTCTGTTTAGACGAGGTTAAGGAAAGGATTCTTCCGCGATGAATAATTTTGCGATAGAGCAAACCCCGCTGGATGGATTGTTGACGGTCAAAACGAAAGTTTTCGGCGACTCGCGCGGGTTTTTTATGGAGGCCCTGAACACGCGGAGCTTAAAGGAGTTGGGGTTCGACGTAAATTTCGTTCAGTGCAATCGCTCGCGCTCGTGTTTCGGCACGTTGAGGGGCCTTCATTTCCAGAAGACCCGCCCGCAGGGAAAGCTGGCCGTCGTCACGCGGGGCGAGGTCTTCGACGTGGCGGTGGACCTTCGCCGCGCCTCGCCCACATTCGGCAAATGGCACGGCGTGACGCTTAACGAGAGCGGTGGCGCGTTGCTTTACGTGCCTCCGGGGTTCGCGCACGGGTTTTACGTTACGTCGGAGATTGCGGACTTTTTTTATTTCTGCTCGGATTTCTACGATCCCTCCGACGAAGGCGGTCTGTTTTGGAACGACGCCTCCGTCGGCATAGACTGGCCGATAGAGGATCGCTCGAAAGTCTTAATCAGCGACAGAGACAAAAATCTGCCCGGCCTGAAGGAGTGTTTCGTATTCCCATGAAAGGCATAATTCTGGCGGGCGGCGCGGGCACGAGGCTTTATCCGGCGACGAAGGCGGTTTCCAAACAGATCCTGCCGATCTACGACAAGCCGATGATCTATTACCCGCTTTCGACGCTGATGCTTGCCGGCATTCGCGAGATTCTGGTCATCTCGACGCCGCGCGACGCCGGAGTGTTCAAGGAGCTTTTGGGCGACGGAAGCGACTACGGTTTGTCTCTGTCGTATGCGGTGCAAGAAACGCCGCGCGGCCTCGCGGACGCTTTCATAGTGGGGAAGAAGTTCATTGGCGCTTCCGCCGTCTCGCTGATTTTGGGCGACAATATTTTCTATGGCAACCGCTTTTCGGCGATATTGCAGAATTCGGCATCGGCCACAGACGGCGCAAAGATTTTCGGTTATTATGTCACGAACCCGAGCGATTTCGGAGTGGTGGAGATCGACGGGTCGGGAAACGTCGTTTCGATAGAGGAGAAGCCGGAGGCGCCAAGGTCAAACTACGCCGTGCCCGGCTTGTATTTTTACGACAACGGCGTGGTGGAGATAGCGGAAAACGTGAGGCCCTCGGCTCGCGGAGAGTTGGAGATAACATCCGTAAACCGCGAGTATCTGAGGCGCGGGCGGCTCAAAGCCGAACTATTCGGACGCGGCATAGCCTGGCTGGACACCGGGACCCACGAGGGCCTGCTTGAGGCGGCCGAGTTTGTCTCCATCGTGCAGAAGCGGCAGGGCATATATGTTTCGTCCATAGAGGAAATTGCATACCGTATGGGATACATCGGCCTTGAACAGCTGGCCAGACTAGCCGCGCCGCTGGCAAAAACGGATTACGGCAAGTATCTGCTGCGCCTGGTCGTGGCGGAATCGTAAATATGAATAAGGATGAAAATGGCAGAACTTATAAGATTAGCCCTAAAGCTGGATCTAAACGGATTACTGATTAAACCTTCCTCAAATGTTGTAATTCAAGCATTTCGTGCGTTGTTTGTTGGTGGAATTGCGTTTATCGCGGATGCAAGTGTTTTATGGTTTCTCTCCTTAACAGGGATGCATTATCTCATTTGTGCTGTGTTTGGTTTCGTTGTTGGAGTGATAGTGAATTATGAGCTGTCAACAAAATTTGTATTTAAAGAAAAGGCTTCGATTGGAAAGTCAGGGGAATTTGCGGTTTATGTTGTGGTTTCGTTAGTTGGCCTTGGTTTGACAGTTGGGCTTATGTGGTTTTTCACGGAAATTGTGGGATTTTTTTATATGGTGTCTAAAGGAATCGCGGCTCTACTCGCGTTCGCATGGAATTTCACAGTTCGTAAAGTTACGTTATACAGAGAGGATTACCCCAAATGAAAAAAGCTGTAATTATCGGCGCGGGACCGGCGGGGTTGACTGCCGTTTACGAACTCCATAGTGTTCGAAACGAGGTCATTCAGTAGTGACTATTTCGGCTGCTTAACTTTCTGTCCGGAAAAGGGTTGACGCCCCCGCTTTATGCGTCACATTACAACTAATTATGAAGAGGAGCGTGTTTTTAATGTACGACGTTTGTGTGATTGGCGGCTGCGGCCATGTCGGGTTGCCTCTGGCGATAGCCTTGGCGGACAAAGGAAAAAAAGTTTGCATTCAAGATATAAACGAGAACGCGGTGAAAGATGTAGCGTCAGGCAAAATGCCGTTTACGGAAGCCGGCGCCGAAGAATTGCTGGCCAAAACGCTCGCGTCTGGAAACCTGTCGGTGTCGTCCGGCCCTTCTTGCATATCGGAATCCCGAATTGTCATTTCCATCATAGGAACTCCGGTCGACGAGTACCTGAACCCTAAACTCGGCGTCATGCGGAGCATTATCGATCAGTACGCGGAATATTTCAAGGATGGGCAGCTTTTGATATTAAGAAGCACTCTATATCCGGGAACAACCAACAAAGTCGCGGAATGGCTCAGACAAAATGGAAAGAAGATGCACATCGCCTTCTGTCCGGAGCGGATATTGGAGGGCAAGGCAATGACCGAGCTTTCGTCGTTGCCCCAGATAATATCGTCTTTTTCCGCCGAGGGGCTCGCTATGGCGCGAGAATTGTTCTCTTCTCTGACAGATGATATCGTGGAAGTAACGCCCATTGAGGCGGAACTCGCCAAACTTTTCACCAATGTCTGGCGGTATATCAAATTCGCCGTCGCGAATCAGTTCTACATGATCGCAAACAACTATGACGTGAATTTTTACAATGTTCATCACGCGGTAACGCACAATTACGACAGAGCGAAAGACATGCCCCGCCCGGGCTTCGCCGCCGGGCCTTGTCTCTTCAAAGACACTATGCAGCTCGGGGCTTTCAATGACGGAGATTTTTACCTTGGCCACGCGGCTATGCTGATCAACGAAGGACTGCCCAACTACATAGCCAAACGATTGAAACAGAAACACGATCTCTCGAAGCGCGTCATAGGCATCTTGGGAATGGCATTCAAGGCCGGCTCCGACGACATTCGCGAATCTCTTTCCTACAAGTTGAAAAAAATTCTGGATCACGAGGCGAGGGATGTGCTTTGCACCGACCCGCTCGTCAAAGACGACAGGCTTCTCCCCCTCGAAGAGGTCGTAACACGGAGCGACATCATAGTTATCGCTGCACCCCACCCGGAATACTCGAAACTCGGTCTTGAGGGCAAAGTAGTCGCCGATGTGTGGAATGTGTTGGGCAAAGGAGGAGTAATCTGATGAAAATCCTGGTAACCGGTTCCTCCGGATTCATCGCGGGGTATCTGGTAGAGGACCTTTTGAAGCGAGGGCATTCCGTGACCGGTATCGACAACTACAGTAAGTATGGACATGTGGCGAAGAGCTACGATTCACATCCGTCGTATCAGTTCGTCGAGGGAGATGTGAAGGACTCCGCACTGCTGAAGGATTTGACAGAGGATTGCGACCAGATTGTCGCAATAGCCGCCATGATTGGCGGCATAACCTATTTTCACGAGTATGCGTATGACCTGCTGGCCGAGAACGAACGGCTTATCGCCTCGACGTTCGACGCCGCTATATGGGCTTTCAGGGAAAAGCGCCTCAAGAAGATAAACGTCCTGTCGTCGTCTATGGTCTTCGAGAGCACGGAGCAGTACCCTACTCCAGAGGGTGCGCAGCTCACCTCCCCGCCTCCGTTGTCCACGTATGGTTTTCAAAAGCTCGCCTGCGAATATTTCGCGCGTGGTGCTTATGAACAGTACCGGCTGCCTTATACGATCATTCGGCCTTTCAACTGCGTTGGGATAGGCGAAAGGCGCGCGAAAAACGAAAAGGAGATCATGTCAGGGAACGTAAGGCTCGCGATGAGCCACGTTGTCCCCGACTTGGTGCAGAAGGTGCTGAAGGGCCAGTCACCGCTGCATATTTTGGGAACCGGGAACCAGATAAGACACTACACCTACGGCGGCGATTTGGCGGAGGGGATAAGAATCTGCATAGAGAGCGACAAGTCGGTCAACGAGGATTTTAATCTCTCCACGCCGGTCTCGACCAGCGTTCTTGAGCTTGCGGAGATGATCTGGAAAAAAATAAACGGAGATCGCCCATTTGAGTATGTAAGTGATACACCGTTTGAGTATGACGTTCAAAAACGTATTCCGTCGACGGAGAAAGCAAAAAGAGTGCTTGGGTTTGAGGCTAAAACGAGCCTGAGCGACACGCTCGACGAAGTGATTCCGTGGATAGCGGAACAGATGAAGCTCGGAAATATTTAAAATATGCTGGATATCGTAGTGCCCGTTTATAACGAAGGAGAAACGATAGGTAAATTATTGGACGAGATAAGGGACAAGGTGAAAACCCGGGTTTGCGTCCTAATAGTGTACGATTTTGAAGAGGACTCGACAGTGGCTGTTGTGCGGGAAATTCATGACCGGTATGAGTTTTCTGTTTCACTCGTAAAAAATCGTTATGGCAGGGGCGCCTTGAACGCGATAAAAACGGGATTCGAATGCAGCACCGCCGAGGCTGTTCTCGTCACAATGGCGGATTTGTCCGACGGCCTCGCGAGCGTTGATGAAATGTACGCGCTGGTGCAAAGTGGATTCGATCTTGTATGCGGCTCCCGCTATATGCGCGGCGGACGCCAGATTGGGGGGCCGCCGCTCAAAAAGATTTTGTCGCGCGCGGCGGGCGTCTCGCTTCATTATTTGAGCGGCATCCCGACGCACGACGTGACCAACAGCTTCAAAATGTACACCCGCAAAGTGCTCGATCGTTTTGAAATCGAGAGCGGCGGCGGCTTTGAACTCGGCATGGAGCTGACCGTCAAGGCTTTCGTCAACGGATACAAAATTGGAGAAGTGCCTACAACGTGGCACGACCGGACGGAAGGAACGTCCAACTTCAAAATGTGGAGCTGGATGCCGCGTTACATACACTGGTATCTTTACTGCCTGAAACACACGTGGTTTCGGAAAAGATGAATTATGATATGTATACCGAAACTGAAAATCGCAGGCGCTTATTTTTCCTTCACCGCCACGTTGCCTCCTTCTTTGTATAAGTAGATCGGCGATTCCACCAAATACACGTTGTTATCGGCTCCTATGACTTTAAACATTATTTCATTTGCCCCGTCTGGCAGAAGGCCTACTGGTATACACCTCGTGAAGCCGCTGTTTCTATAATTTTTATTTCCAAAGTGTATGGCAACGTCCATGCGATTCACACCGTAATATGCCTGGTAATCTATACCATTTATATTTATATAAAGTGCCTTCGCCAAAGCTGCCGCATTCATGTCGACAGCCCAACTTTCAAAACGGACATAGGGCTCGCCGTTTTGGGGGCGAAGAAATTGTGCGGTATTGGTATCAATGGGAATACCAATCTGTCCGGTATTTATTACTGAACCGGCCACGCCGGCTTGCTTATTTTGTCCGTAAGCAGGTGCAAATACAGACCATTTTTTTTGTTGCAAAAACAGGAGCCAATTTCTAACAGAATTTACTGAATAAGGCGGAACCGCTTCGCGAAGCGTTTGATCGGGTTGAGTTGTGTAAGTTTGCATGACAAATTCACGGTAATGATTTTCGGCCTTCCTGCTTTTTGCGATCATTGCTCCGTCGACGTACGAAGCTGGTAGCGACAGGAGGATTGCGCAAATCAGGAAAAAAAACGGCATTCTATAGAATCGTTGCGGCTTGCCGCATAAAAACAGAAACAATCCTAAAATGAGCGCAATGGAGGAGGTGGCATACCTACTTGAAAGAGGGACGTTAAGCAAAGACCTGCCGGCGGTGATTGCGGCAAGAGAAAAAAGACCGTACAGCATCAAGGAATAGGGGAAAATATCTTCTGTCCTTAAACACCGCTGTTTTATGGCGCTCAATGAAAAAATTAAAAAACATAAAATCACGAAAGCGCCAAAAGTTAAGGC
>Ga0099364_10003555_pt1 | contig 24127 bp, 18 predicted proteins | sample TergutTh196P3_FD_73070 | JGI IMG/M metagenome (GOLD analysis project Ga0099364, IMG submission 73070) | Microcerotermes parvus P3 segment gut microbial communities from Pointe-Noire, Republic of the Congo - Th196 P3 | ecosystem: Host-associated > Arthropoda: Insects > Digestive system > Gut ...
TCCGCGCCGGTTACGATCGGTCAGGTACTTATAGAAAACGTCTGCGGAACGGGAGTGGATATTGTTGCCTGCAGATCGCTGAGCGTACGCTCTATAACTAAGTCAAACTCAAATTTGAAACGCGGCGAGGGCGACAACCTTACCATATCTGTTTTTTCTTGAGAGATTCCGGCGTAACACCGGTCGCAATGAAGCAAATTCTTTCGGCTATGTTCATTATATGGTCGCCTGTGCGGTCAAGATGCCTCACTATCCACAGCACATTTGTAAATATATCGAGGGTTTCGGATAAGTTTTTTCCCGAGGCAAACACGGCAAGGTTGTTTATTGCCTTTCCCCCTGTTTCGCGAAATTTGTAACACTTTTCCATAACTTTATGCGCGGCCTTTTCGTCCTCGTTTATAAAGGCCGTTATTAAATCTTTGAACATGGCCTCTATTTGGGAACTCATTGAAAGTATTTCTTCCGACGCGGTTTTTTCACCCCGGAATGGCTCCTTGTTTTTTTCGGTATTTATCAGGTTTAATGAGCATTTTGCTATACTTTCGCTCAGGTCTCCTATCCTTTCCAAATCGGTTATTATTTTGGTGACGGCGTAAACAAACCTAAGGTCTTCCCGCATGGGCTGGCGCATTGCTATTGTATAAAGACATTCCTGGTCTATTTCCTCTTCCATATCGTCGATTACGTCGTCTCTTTCTATTACGTTTTCCGCCTTTGCGTCATCAGCCTCAATAAAGGATTCCACCGCAGCCGTAATGGACTTGAGGGCTTCTTCTGCCATTCCTTTCACAAGATCGACCAGACGTTCCTTATCCGAAGCATAAAGATATTTCTCCGTCAGAAAAGATTTATCCTTGGAATTTACTATTTCATCAATGCCGTTTTTCATCTTTTAAAATTCCTCCCCTTGCGCCACTTCCTTGCACATTCCGGCAAGTCCCTGCAAAAGTGATATCAGGCGTATTATCTGTGAGGCGTCGCGCCCATAGAATGATTTTTTTCCTAAAATTTTACGCGCGTTAAGGCTTATTTCCGCTATCTTATTTTCAAAGCGGTTGGCCTTTTCGATCAAACCGCTCTCTTTGATCACAAATGCCCGCATTGATGTTCTCAGCATTTTTAAGCAAGTCCCGGAGAATTCTTCCCACATTTTACCTCCAAGACGTTCTTTAAATTTGCCGCTTATTGCCTTGTCGTCCAAACATTTGTGAAGCTCCTCGGTGAGAAGTTTCCCCATGTCATTGAATATAGTCATGGTATACGTTAATGTTGAAAAACGTTTAAGAAGAGCCCCAAATTCATCGGATATCCTTATTTTATACATATATTCCACGCAGTATGCCGAAAGGTCCGTTATCCCGTCCGGAAGCTTATCATAAAGTTTGCTTAACCTGCGCTCCGGGTACAGGAGCATTTGAAGGTAAGCCTCCAAATAATCGGCCAGCCTTATCATCTCCTTGGAAAGCAATAATACCGATATTTCCGGAACGTTGAGCATGTCCTCGTCAATATACCTTGGCTGCGTAAGGTCCTCTCCTCCGCGGCTGCCTATGAATTTGGCCATGAAATCTGAAAAACGGTCTGAGAATGGGTACAGTAGAAATACATTTACCAATGCCACTAAAATTTGTCCGTATACGAGCTCATTGGCGGGGCTGATTTCGTAAAGCCTCATAAGTTTGTGTATGTAGGGGATGAATGGAATAAATACAGCGCCGCCCGCTATTTTATATATAAAAGTAGCCCATCCAAGCTGCTTTGTGCTTTGTCTGCTGCTGAAAAAGCCCGCTATTAAAACCATAGCAGTGGATCCGATATGTGCTCCCACCGCAATCGGAATCATTGAGGAGGACGGCACAACGCCTGATGATGCCAAAGAAATTCCAAGCGCCACAACGGCTGAACTGCTTTGCATTATCCCTGCCAGTATACATGCCGTTAATGACATGGTGAAAGGATAAGAAGCATATTTTATTGTGGCTTCGCGGAACCATTCGTCCTGAAGCAGCGAAGCCGTCCCAAGTTGAATTATCAGCATCCCGACAAATATCAGCGACAGCCCATGCAGTATGCCTCCTATCTTGTTTATGCCCCTGCTTTTTATCTTGCGCAAAACAAAGGCCAAAACAAACATAAGCGGGGCATATCTGATAATATCAAGGCTGAGCAGGAATGAAACGAATGTTCCCCCAAGGCTTGCCCCCATCATTACCACAATCGAGCCTGCAAATGACAACATTCCGACGTCCACAAAGCCGACGGCGAATGATGTGGCGATAGTGCTGCTTTGAGTCAGCGCGGACAGCATTACTCCGAAAGTAAATGCCTGCCATTTTTTCTTAGTAAAGCGGGACATAAGCTCACGCGTGGTGTTTCCCAGATTGTTTCTGAAAATTCTGGTGCTCTCCTGAATCCCGTAAAGGAAAAAGGCAAGTCCGCCTATTATATTGACTGCGTAAAAAAAGCTTTCCATTATTTCACCTGAACATTTCCGCAAGCACGGCATGGCGGAGCCCATTTGTGCTTACGGTAACGCTTTTTGCGTTAAACGAATCCATCACGGTTTTGACGATACAGGCACCGGCAAGAATTATATCCGCTCTGTCTGCGCATAACCCTGGTATTTTTACGCGTTCCTCCTGTGTTGAGTTTTGATATAGATCGATTTGCGATTTGACATCATTTGTATTTAAAGCCGTCCCGTTTACCTTGTCCGGCAGGAACTTTGGCAGCTTTAATTTTACCAGAGCCATTGTTGTGATCGTTCCCCCGATACCTATAAGCAGAGCACCCGGTTCCGGAACTGCCAGGCCGCCCTGATGAAGGTTGTCCGCTATTTCAAGGCAGGCTTCGCCCACGGAGTCCTTGTTTGCGTTTCCCGCGGGTTCATGCGGGAAATATTTTTCCTTGATATTCATCACTCCGAGGTTTAAGCTGATTCTGGCGCAAATCTCATTGTTTCGGGAATATATGAACTCCGTGCTTCCGCCGCCGATATCAAAAACAACGCAGTCCCGCTCATGCGCTGAAAATACGGCCGCGCTGTGCGAAAGCTGAGCTTCATGTTCTCCCGATATGATTTCAACGTCAATTCCGCAGGTATCTTTTACTTTTGAGCAAAAGGAGCCCGCGTTTGCGGCCTTTCTCAAAGCCGCTGTTCCCGCTGCCCGTATTTCACTTACGCCAAATTCACGCGCTTTTGCGGCGAAACGTTGGATCGTTTGCATGCTGCGCTCAGAAGGCAGTGCCCCAAGCTTGTTTTTTTCGCTTAACCCTTCTCCAAGGCGTGTTATTTTGATTTCGTCATATATGGGCAAATACCCGGGAGGGGTGTTTGAGCTCTCGGCTACGCACAATTTTATCGAATTCGTCCCAATATCTATGACTGCTTTTTTCTGCTTTGGAATATCCGGCATGAGCATCTCTTTTCACGTTAATCCGATATGAATTCTATGCACGCTTTAGCCAAAGCGGAAAGGCTTGATACGCTTTTATCATTTCTCATTCCGCCCGCGTCATAGGCAAGCGGAAGTTCAGTACATGCCAGCATTATGGGAATATCCTCGACTGACCATGCATTTTCTACAGTCCTTTTAAACATATCTCCCGCTTCCTGAAGTTTTCCCGATTTAACGAGCCGCAATACCGATTCCACTTCCTGCTGTACGTCACTGCCGGGGATCCTCAGCCCATATCCGGTTTTTTGCGCGTAATTCTGATATAGATTGCTCCTTGCCGTCCCCAATGTCGAAAAAAGCCACGCTTTTGAGTCAAGTTTCACAGCTTCTGAAAATGTGGCCTCGACTATATGAATAAGCGGGATTTTCAGCTTTGCTTCAAATTTATCGATAAAATAATGAGCGGTGTTGCACGGCACCGCAAGCGCTTCCGCCCCCCAGGATATCAGCGTCTCTAAATTTTTTAAGATGACCGGGGACGGGTCTTTTCCTGTCCCGAGTATTCCCGCGCTTCTATCCGGGGTAGTCGGGTCTGAGAGCATGTAAATTATCGGGTGCTGCTGGTCCGATTCCGCCGGCATGTATACTGTAAGCAGCCTCAGAAATTCAGCGGCCGCCGCAGGCCCCATGCCGCCTAAAACGCCAAGTTTTTTCATGATCTATTCGATCCTTTCGTATATTTTATGGACTGTGCGTAAAATTATATCATTCAGGAGTGTTTTCATATAATTTGAGGAGTAAAACCGTGTGATATAATTTAAAAACTTAAAAAAACAGCGTTAAAAATTCAGGAGGTGTTTGTAGCATGGCAGAAAAAAGGGTCTCAATGATTTACAAAGTATTATTTGGTTTCATATTAGGCATTGCTTTCGGAGCCATTCTTGGCGACCAGCTTATGGACAAGACCGGTGTGCTTGGAATGTATCTGATGCCACTGATCGATTTAGTCGGGAGAGCTTTCATAAGGCTTCTGCAAATGTTGATAGTACCGCTTGTTTTATCAAGTTTAGTGGTGGGGGCGGCATCGCTTGGAGACATCAGGGCAGTCGGAAGGATAGGTGGAAAAACATTATTTTTGTATCTGTTCACCACTGCGATTGCCATAGTAATAGGGCTTGCGCTTGCTAACTTTGCTACTCCGGGAATTGGGATACCAATAGCGGGTGTCGTTGGCGAAGGAAGAGCAGCCGAACCATTGATGGACGTTTTGCTTAATATAATCCCCAATAACCCGATGGGCGCCATAAGCTCCGGTAATATGCTCCAGATAATCGTGTTTGCGTTATTCCTTGGAGTGGCGGCCGCCATGGCTGGGGAAAAAGGAAAGCCGCTCGTGAACTTTTTTGACGGGTTCGCTGAAACAATGTACGCGCTGACCCATATAGTCCTTAAGTTTGCCCCTTACGGAGTATTTGCGTTGATATCCGTCACAGCCGCGAGGTTTGGAATAGCGATCCTCCTGCCGTTCGCGAAGGTTATAGCGTGCGTGTATATAGGGTGTATCCTTCACGCGGTATTTGTCTACGGCGGATTGATCACTGTTTTTGCCCGTAAATCGCCGTTTTGGTTCTTCCGCGGAGTGAGCGAATCTTCTGTTACGGCTTTTGTTACCCGTTCAAGCTCCGGTACTTTGCCCGTCACTATAGAGAACGCCCGCACCAATCTTGGAGTCCCTTCCAGGATAGCCTCATTCGTTCTCCCGCTTGGAGCGACGATAAATATGGATGGAACAGCCCTTTATCAGGGGGTTTGCGCGATGTTCGTGGCGCAGGCTTATGGAATGGACCTCTCCATAGGGCAGCAGATAACCGTAATAGTCACAGCCACTCTTGCTTCAATCGGAACCGCCGGGGTTCCCGGAGCCGGTCTTATAATGCTGACCCTGGTATTGACAAGTGTTGGCCTGCCAATCGAAGGAGCAGCTCTTGTTGCGGGCATAGACGTTGTTCTTGACATGGCGCGTACATGTATCAATGTTACGGGCGACAATGCCGTCGCGTGTGTGATTACTGCGTCCGAAGGCGGATTTGAGGACGTAGCGGAAACTTCTTGAAAAAATTAAAATTTAGGGAGGGTGTTTTCATAATGAAGAAGAAATTATTGTTGCTTATGGTTCTTTGCGCGTTTTTAGCGGGTATGGCGGGAGCGGCGTATGCGGCGTACCCGGACAAGGCGATAACGATTGTGTGCCCGTGGGGAGCGGGCGGCGGAACCGACCGCGTTGTTCGCGCGCTGGCTGCGGAGCTTGAGAAAATTCTTGGGCAGCCTGTCATCGTCGAGAACCGGACGGGCGGCGATGGCGCGGTAGGGCATGGTTATGGCGCCAGAGCCAGGCCGGACGGTTATACCCTGACCAGCACGACGTTCGAGCTGGCCACGATGCATTATTTAGGAATCGAAGCTGCCCCTACCTACGAGGACTACGAACACATCGCGATGGTCAACGACGACCCCGCCGCGATAGGGGTCAAAACAGACGCGGAATGGAAAGATCTGGCCGAGTTATTTGCATGGATCAAGGCAAATCCGGGCAAGGCCCAGTTCTCCGGAACAGCCTTGGCGGGTATTTGGGACCTTGCGCGCCTGACCCTGATGAATGCCGCCGGATTGAATCCAGGCGACGTGCTTTGGATTCCCAGCAGCGGATCCGCCGCAGCCATTCCTGAGATTTTGGGCGGGCATATCCACGCCATCTCCTGCGGTATCGCGGAGATGAAAACGCAGTTAGACAACAAGGAGATACGCGCTCTCGTCATCATGAGCGCCGAGCGCTCTCCTAATTTCCCGGACGTCCCGACAGCTAAGGAGCAGGGCTATGACGTTACTTATTCAACATTACGCGGGCTCTCCGCTCCCAAAGGAACACCTAAGGAAATAGTTGACCTGTTGGCCGACGCGGTGAAAAAGGCTTGCGAGTCCCCGACGTTTGTTGATTTCATGAATATGAACAGCTTCGCGATTCACTACATGGGTCCGGCGGAATTCACGGCGCATCTTGCCAAAACGGACGCCGACAACAAAACCGCCATGGAACTCGGCGGTTACCTGAAGAAATAATTTAAGCCCGCTCGAAAAATGAGTGACGCTAACTTGGAAGATAAACACGACGTGGCGGTGCCTGCGCGGAAAAGCAATGTAATTTTCGGAGGCTTGCTGATTTTACTCGCCATATATGTATGGTGGGAGACGGCAGGCTATCCCGAGCGCCTGATGGACGTCCGCAGGCTTACGGGCCCCGGAACTTTTCCGCGCCTTTTGGCAATGATCCTCGGCCTGGTCGGAGTGTGGGAGTGCGCGAGGGCTTTGCGAACGAGAAGCTGGAGAATCGGCTTTCCTGAAAAAGAGGCGTTTTTCAGATCCGGCAATCAGAATATCTGGATCGTTGTCGTTATGACAGCGCTTTTTATCCCTCTGACGCGATACTTGGGGTTCGCGTTCGGCGCGATAATATACATGCTGGTCTTGATGGCGCGCCTGAAGGCCAAGCCTTGGCAGGCAGCCCTAAGTTCTCTGTTGGCGGTCATTTTTGTCGTGTTTATCTTTAACTATATTTTCAGAGTGCTGCTTCCCATGGGCATCCTGACCGAGCCGCTGGGCTGGAGGTACTGAAACCGAAAGGACGGAAGCGAACATGTTGGACATAACACAGATTCTAAATTGGGGCGTCCTCGGGCCTTGGATGCTTGCTATGTTCTTCGGCCTGATTGTCGGGGCCACGCCGGGACTCACCGCGACAATGGCTGTCGCGCTGATTATCCCGGTAACGTATTATATGCCGCCTTTGGCCGGACTTTCGATGGTGTTGGGGGTGTCCGTGACAGCTATTTTCGCCGGGGACATCCCCGCCACTTATCTAAGGATCCCCGGAACGCCGGCGTCTGCCGCGGCGGTGCTTGATTCCTACGAAATGACGAAGAAAGGCAACAGCGGACTGCCCCTCTCGCTTGACGTGTACTGTTCCGCCATCGGCGGCATGATCGGGGTGCTGTGCCTGATCTTTACCGCTCCCATGCTGGCAAGGTTTGCCCTCAGATTCACCCATTTCCAGTATTTCTGGCTCGCCGTTTTCGGGCTTTCAATGAGCGCCATACTCTCACAGGGAAATGCGCTTATGGGCATCGTCTCCGCTGCTTTAGGGGTGCTTCTGTCCACGATCGGCACGGATCTGACAAGCGGGCATTTCCGCTTCATCTATGGCGTCATGGACCTCGCGGACGGCGTCAGCTTCATCCCGGTCATGATCGGCATGTTCGGGGTCAGCGAGGTACTGAAAGTCGTCGCCCAGCCCGGGCAACTCTCGGCAACGGCGCTCCCCGGCTCAACAAAACTGCCTCCCCAGCGCGAGGTTATATGGACTATCTGGAAGCATAAGATTACGGTGCTACGCTCCGCGATCATGGGGACTGTGATCGGAGCTCTGCCGGGCGCGGGGGCCGATATTGCGGCTTGGGTCAGCTACGGTACCGCCAAGAAAGCCTCAAAGACGCCTGAGCAATTTGGGAAGGGATGCGAGGAGGGGGTCGTCGCCCCGACCAGCGCAAATAACGCGGCGCTCGGCGGAGCATGGATACCGGCCATGGTGTTCGGGATCCCCGGCGATTCGATTACGGCAATTGTGCTGGGTGCGATGATCATGTACGGGCTTCAGCCTGGCCCGATGATCTTTCAATCGCAAAGAGAAATGGTGAACGGTATTTTCGCAATCGCGTTTATTTCCCAGATAATGTTGATCCCTTTCGGTTTTATCGGGATAAAACTTTTCCGCCAGATTTTGCGGATGCCAAAGAACATCGTCTTCGTGCTGGTGCTTCTTTTTTCCGTGGTAGGGAGCTACGCCATGCGCAACAATTACTGGGATGTTGGCATCATGCTGGCGGCAGGCATACTGGGGTTCTTCATGGACCGCCTCAGTATCCCGCAAGCTCCGCTTATTCTCGGGCTGATTCTTGGTAATATGGTGGAAAACAACTTCCGTATCGGAATGTTGAAAAGCGGCGGAGACTATACCTGGTTCATCTATGACCCGATATGCGCTACCCTCATCGCTCTGATTTTCCTGACATTTTTCAGCGCTCCCGCTTACCGCCTGATAAAGAGGTTGTTTGAGCAAGGAGTAAAACGATGATACGCAAATACGAGGTTCTGCAAAAAATCGAGGATGCCGGGGTTGTCGGGATCATCCGCGTGGAAGACGTTGAATACGGCGTTATGGCGGCGGAGGCGATTTTCAACGGAGGGATCCCGGTGATCGAGGTGTCCATGACCCATCGCGGCGCGGTGGAAATCATGGCTCAAATGACGGCCCGGCTGGGCGGAAAAGGGCTGCTTCTCGGTGCGGGGACCGTAGCAGACCCCGAAACGGCGCGGGCCTGCATCCTGGCGGGGGCGGAATTTATCTTCGCCCACTGCTTCAGCAAGGACGTGGCGCGCATGTGTAACCGCTACGGTATTCCCTACATTCCGGGGGTCGGATCGGTGACGGAAGTGATGCGCGCTTTCGAGTACGGTTCGGATATCGTGAAGGTTTTCCCCGGCGAGGTGCTGGGGCCGCAGTTCATAAAAGCGGCGCGCGGACCGTTACCGAACGCGAAAATGCTGGCCGTCGGCGGCGTCGGGCCCGAAAACCTGACTGACTGGTTCAAAGCCGGAGCGGTCGGCGTAGGGTTGGGTTCCACCCTGACGAAACCCGGCGGTAAAGAAGGGACGCCTGAAACGATAAAAGCCGCGTCGCGGGGCATCATCTCCAGGATTGCCGCGATACGGGAATAAAACTCCTTAACTGGAAGCTCAGCTTCCCTGTGGCACCCAAAAATCACCGTTTACTGCTGCTCCCTTCCGGGCCTGACAGGATTCACAGGTTTTTGCCGCACAGGACTGAACTTCCAGTTAAAGGGTTTTTATCAAAACATTTTGTTTGATTATATCATATGTATTAAGAGATTAACCAAACGCAGGAGCGGCGGGCAGGCAGACGACCTGCCCGCCGCGTTTATTTGTATTAGGATTTTTTAGTATTGCCGATTGAAAAAGTAAATGCAACCCCTGCTCCCGCAAGACATGCCGCAATTGCGACAAATGCAAAGATCTTTATTGTGACTATCGCAAATCCGACAATATATCTCCCTTGATACAATCATTGGTATTCGAGTTCGTGTCCCAAATTTAAACGAGCTCGTGCCGATTATGTTATATTATCACCGACTTGAGCCGTTTTCGTTCATCGCGGTGATTGAAAAATCATGACCATTGGTATGAAGGGGTCATTGAAGCATTATCGAAATATTATGCGCAATGGTTGTGAATTGTAGTATTATTATCATGCAATAAAAATATTTAGTTTGAAAGGGGTAAGTATTCATGAATCTTAGGAAAGCCACAGTAATTTTTCTGACGGTAATGCTTTCCGTCGCATGCTTCGGGTCTTTTGCTTCAGCAGCTCCCACAGTAATGCAGATCGGGTTTGAAAACTCAATGAGCGAGCCTGTCGGAAAGGGCCTGCAAAAGTGGCAGGAACTCCTCGCTGCTAAGAACGTTGGTTTAACCGTTGAACTGTATCCCGACAGTCAGCTTGGGTCGAAAAACGGGCTGATTGATTCCATGCTGCTCGGCGAATCTGTTATAACGCTTGCAGACGGCGCTTTTTATGCTGATTACGGCGTGCCGGATTTTGGCATCGTGTTCGGCCCGTTCCTGTTTGACAGTTGGGACGACTGCTGGAAACTTATCGAATCCGATTGGTACGCGCAACAGGTGGCGAAACTTGAGGAAAAAGGACTCAAGATTCTCGGTTCAAATTGGGTTTATGGCTCGCGCCATACTCTTACCGTCAGGCCCGTCAACACCGTTGATGATTTAAGGGGCATGAAAATCCGCGTTCCCGCCAATCAGATTCAATCAATAGGCTTTGATGTTCTGGGCGCCGCTTCGACAGGCATGGCTCTGGGCGACGTTTATCAGGCACTTCAGACAAGAACCATTGACGGCGCTGAAAATCCGCTTTCTACTTTATACGGCAGAAAGCTTCATGAGGTTGCGAAATACCTTATTATGGACGGGCATGTTATGAACTTCACCACTTGGGTCTGCTCCGCTGAGTTCTTCAATTTCCTCTCGCCCGCGCAGCAGCAGGCTCTGGTTGATGCCTGCAGAGAAGCGGGCGAGTACAACAACGAACTCCAACTGGCTTCCGACGCGGATTACCTCAAGCTGATGGAAGACGAAGGCGTTACTACCGTTAAGCCGAGCGAAGAGGTGCTCGACGGATTCCGTGAAAAAGCGAGGGAATTTTACGCCAAAGGAGATGTTTTCGGCTGGTCTGAAGGTTTATACGAAACAGTAAGAGCGGCAATGGGCAAATAGTTATTTTATTCGTGTATTGTGCTTGGCATGGATAGCTGTTTATCCATGCCAATATTGTATGGTTTTCAAATCAGGGGGGCTTTTCATGGGGAATAAAAAAAATAAACTTTATTTGCTGCTCGGAAACCTGGATATAGCGGTCGCTTCATTAACCTTGACCGTATTGGTCGCGCTTACCGTATACGGTGTTTTTATGCGCTATATAATTAACCGCCCGTTGACATGGTTAGAGGAAGTTCAGCTTGCGTGCATGGTTTGGATAGTTTTTGCCGCAGGCGGCGCGGCATTCAGAACGAGCAGCCATGTTGTGATTGAAATATTCGTTGATTTATTCCCCCAAAAAACACAGCGTGTTTTCTCCGTTTTAATTTCCATTATAGTTATTGCGGTACTCGGGTACCTGTTTATTCAAAGCTTAGGTTTCATCGCAATGTTTGCGAGGAGCGGGCGTTCGACAAGTATGCTGAAAATCCCGTTTAAAGTAATCTACGGTATCGCGCCTGTTTCTTACATCTTAATGATTATCAGCTACTTTTACGCGCTGTTTGCCGATATGAACGAAGCAAAGGAGGCTGTTGCAAGTGAATGACGTTTTGCTTTTAGCTTCCGCTGTTATGCTGATAACTTTGTTTTTTAAGGCGCCCGTGTATGTTTCGGTGCTTTCGGGATCGGCTGTTTATTTTGCGCTCAACCCAAGGGTAAACTCCGTGGTTTTTGCGCAACAGGCCATTATAAGCGTTGAGAGCATTCCCCTTCTCGCTATTCCGTTCTTTATCTGCGCGGGCGTTTTTATGAATTACACAGGCGTTACAAAGCGAATAATGAACTTCTGCGAGGTGATTACGGGCAGGATGTCCGGCGGGCTCGCGCAGGTCAACGTTTTGCTTTCCACGCTCATGGGCGGGCTTTCAGGGTCAAATATAGCGGACGCGGCCATGCAATCCAAAATGCTTGTTCCTATAATGGAAGAAAAAGGGTTTTCAAAAGCTTTTTCGTCAGTCGTAACGGCATCTTCGTCAATGATAACGCCGCTGATTCCACCCGGCATTGCAATGATTTTATACGGCTGCATTGCCAATGTTTCGATCGGCAGGCTGTTTATTTCGGGCATAGGGGTAGGTACGCTGCTGTGTGTAACCATGATGATTCTGGTTAAGCTTATTTCCGACAGGCGTGGTTACGTTCCGCTCAGGACTACCAAAGTTTCCCGCAAAGAATTTGCGGCCGCGTTTAAACCAGCGGCGCTGCCGCTCTGTCTGCCGATAATTATCATCGGCGGGATCCGCTTCGGCGTTTTCACAGCCACGGAGGCTGGCGCTATCGCAATACTCTATGCTGTAATTCTGGGTATAATGTACCGGGAAATGCGCTTAAAGGATGCGATCGCGGCGTTAAGGGAAACCGTAACCGCAACCGCGTCAATAATGCTGATTGTTTCTGCTGCTTGTTCGTTTTCGTGGATACTCACAAGGGAACGCATCCCTCATCAACTGACCGCATGGATAATCTCCTCAATCGATAACAAACATGTTTTTCTTATAACTGTAAATATTTTTCTTTTAATAGTCGGCATGTTTATCGAGGGGAACGCTTCCATGATTATTCTTGTTCCATTGCTCGCGCCAATCGCGCAGGCATACGGAATAAACGAAATCCATTTTGCGATGGTGTATATTTTTAACAACGCGATTGGCGCGCTATCACCGCCGATGGGCACCTTAATGTTCGTGACCTGTGGCATTACCAAATGCAAAACGTGGGATTTTATTAAAGAAGCCGTGCCGTTTTATATTCTTCTCTTAATTAACCTGCTGCTCTTGACCTATGTGCCGTTTTTAACGACAGGTTTGGTTGATTTATTTTATTAACAAAGGGTGAAAATCTGCCATGCGGCTGATAAAAAATACAAAAAATAAGCGCTCCGGCAAGCGCGAGGAGAAGTTCTTTTTCCCGAAAGGGCTTATTTCACGATTGGATGGGATTTGTGATCATCCTCTCACTTTCGTGGAAGCGCCCTCCGGTTTCGGCAAAACGACCGCCGTAAAGGAATATCTCAGTAACAACCTGCCGGAAGGAGCGCGCGAACATTGGTACACCTGCCTCGGCGAGTCGCCTTCCATCGCCTGGGCCGGTATCTGCCGGCTGTTCGGCAGTTCGGCGGTAGTCGATAAGATTGGAGGCGACATCTCCCGGCGGCTCTCGAATTTGTTTCCGCTTGCGAAGGAATCGCTCCCGTACCTCGCGGCATTGATGCGTGAATGTCATTGCGAGCAGGAAACTTTTCTCGTCATAGACAATTACCAGTTGTTTGAAAACGAGGTCCCGCACGATATTGTAAAAGCCTTCTCCTTTCATTCTGCCAAAAAACTGCGCGTCATCGTCATAACTCAACTGCTTCCCCCCCATGACGAAAACGTGCACAACGCCAATATACATAAGCTTGGCGCGAGGGATTTTCTGTTCGACCGCGACAGCACGGACCGCTTTTGCCGCTTGTCAGGAACGAGGCTGTCCGATGAGGAACTTGAAAAGATCCAAAACTTCTCCGAGGGATGGGTCTCCGCCATAAGGCTCCAGGTCGAGAACTACAGGAAGACGGGTTCTTTCACGACTGCCGACAATATGGACGCGCTCATAGAGACGGCGATATGGAACAGAATGTCCGATGAAGGGCGCAATTTTCTCATGGCCTTGTCGCTGCTGGACGGATTTACCGAGAAACAGGCGGCAATAATGGGAGGTTGGCCGGCCTTGCCCAAGAGCGTGGCTCATTTGCTGAAAAATAATTTTTTTATCCCCTACGTCGCGGACAAAAACGTTTATTCCATACCCTAAAGTTTTTAAATCCGATACCGCGCCAAATCCGACGCCTGCCATATCTATGAACACAGCCTGATATTTGTCAGTCCGCAGCAGTTTTGAAACCTCCCCGACCAGCGTAGCTATAGCAGTTTCACTCTATGTGTACCATCGTAATTATTGTGCGTATCAAGATTTATAGATATATTATATAGTATACAATTCATGAAACTGCTATAAATATGAGCAGAATTTTTTTTAAAAAATTCATATGGGATGTTTATTGATGTAAAAATTCCTAAATTCATTTGAATATATGCGTAAAACCCCTTGTATTAGTTTCTAAAACAAGGGGTTTTTCAGTGCTCTTGATAAAGGCCGGTGGTTTTTTGTTTCTGTTTTTATATTTGCGTTACGCTTTTACAGTCTGCTGTCCAAACTCCGCCAGAGCCCTGTATGCTTCATAGCGTTCCTTCGCCTCTTTCTCCGTCTGCTCGAAAAGGGCTTCGGCAACTTGCGGGAAGTTTTGAAGGAGCGAGGCGTAACGGCCCTCTCCCATTAAATATTCTCTGAAGCTCGCCTTGGGCTCCTTGGAATCCAAGGTGAATTTCTTCTCGGCGTCGGGATTATAACGGTACAGGTGCCAGTATCCGGCTTCCACTGCCCTCTTTATCTGTTCCTGAGTTTTGCCCATTCCGGCCTTTATATCGTGGCTGATACAAGGGGCATACGCGATTATCAGCGACGGGCCTTTATGTGCCTCCGCTTCCTGAAGGGCTTTCATCAACTGGTTATTATTAGCTTCCATCCCTACCTGAGCGACGTAAACATTTCCGTAGGTTATTGCCATGCGCCCAAGGTCCTTCTTGCGCGTGCGCTTGCCGCTCGCCGCGAATTTGGCTATGGCAGCGGTGGGGGTTGACTTCGAGGACTGCCCTCCGGTGTTTGAATAAACTTCGGTATCAAGCACAAGTATATTCACATCCATACCGCTCGCGATGACATGGTCAAGCCCGCCGTAACCGATGTCGTAAGCCCAGCCGTCGCCGCCGAATGCCCATACGGACTTCTTCACAAGGTAATCCTTATACTTGATGAACTGCATTCCGTGTTTGCATACCTCGCACGGAGCTTTTTCCGAACAGTCGGTTCCACATTTCACATCCTTGTATCCGTCAAGCATCTTGACGAGATTGGCCGCCGCGATTTTCGACTTTTCCCCGTCGTCGTGGTTTTCGACCCATTCTTTAAGCACAGCTTTCACTTCCGCAGGGACCTTTTTGTCGTCCATGGCAAGAAGGGCGTTTGCGGCCTCAAGCAGGTATCTCACGAACACGTTTATGGCAAGCCTCATTCCATACGCATACTCGGCGTTATCCTCAAACAGCGAGTTAGCCCACGCCGGGCCTTTTCCTTCCGCGTTTTTCGTGTAAGGCATACTCGGCGCGGAACCGCCCCAGATGGATGAGCAGCCTGTGGCGTTCGCGATTATCATCCTGTCCCCGAAAAGCTGGGTTATAAGTTTGGTATAAGGAGTTTCGCCGCAGCCAGCGCACGCGCCTGAGAACTCAAGCAGCGGACGGCAGTATTGGCTTCCCTTCACCGTAAACTTGGTCGCGGGGTCCTCCTTGTCCGATATATTCTCGGATGCGAACGTCCAGTTCGGTATCTGATCCGCCTGCGTCGCTATAGGCTTCATCTGGAGAGCCTTTACGGGGCAGAGGTCGGCGCAGTTTCCGCAGCCCATGCAGTCAAGCGTATCGACCTGTATCTTATACTTCATATCGGAGGGTTTCGGTTTAGTATCGACAGCGCCGAAGTTCGCGGGCGCCTTCGCCTGCTCTTCGCCGTTCAGCAGGAACGGGCGTATCGCGGCATGAGGACAGACAAAAGAACACTTATTGCACTGGATACATTTGTCCGCCAGCCACTCCGGGACATGCACCGCTACTCCGCGCTTTTCAAACGCCGACGTGCCGGACGGGAAATGTCCGTCCTCGCGTCCCTTGAACATGCTTGAAGGCAGAGAATCTCCGGCTTGGGCGTTTATCACGTCCACGGCATTCTTTATGAAACACGGGACATGGGACGGAAGGCCGGGTTTTTGTTTGGGCTCGCCCTCCGCGTCCTTCCATGAAGCCGGGACTTTTACTTCCACAAGTTTCATGTGGCCCGCGTCCACGGCGTCGTTATTCTGCTTCACGACATTGGCGCCCTTGCGGCTGTATGAGTGTTCGATAGCTTCCTTCATATATTTTATGGCGTCGTCTATCGGAATGACATTTGCAAGTTTGAAGAACGCGGACTGCATTATAGTATTGGTGCGGCTGCCGAGCCCTAATTTTTCGGCTTCGTCTGTCGCGTCGATCGTATAGAATTTTATTTCGTTCCTGGCCAAATAGCGTTTAAGCTTTGAAGGAAGGTTCTCCTCCAGTTGCTCAATCGTTTTCCAGTTGGTGTTGAGAAGGAACGTACCGCCCTTTTTAAGCCCGCCTATTACATCATACTGATTGACGTATTCCTGTTTATGGCACGCGACGAAATCGGAATCGCTCACGAGGTATGTCGATTTTATCGGGCTCTTTCCGAACCTGAGATGGGACACCGTTATTCCGCCGGATTTCTTCGAGTCATACGCGAAATATCCTTGGGCGTACATGTCCGTATGGTCGCCGATTATCTTTATCGAGTTCTTGTTTGCCCCTACCGTGCCGTCCGCGCCGAGCCCCCAGAATTTGCACCTCGTCACACCTTCGGGAGCGGTAATGATATTCTTCTCCTCAAGGCTGGAATTGCTGATATCATCAACTATTCCAATGGTGAAACGGTTGCGCGGCTCGTAAAGTTTAAGGTTGTCGAAGACCGCCTTGATCTGCGAAGGAGTGGTGTCCTTCGAGCCAAGCCCGTAGCGTCCGCCGACGATAGTGGGGGCGCAGCAGTCCCCTTTTTCGGCGAACATCGTGCGCACGTCCTCATAAAGCGGCTCTCCGAGGGCCCCCGGCTCTTTACAGCGGTCGAGCACGGCGATCGCCTGAACGGAAGCGGGGAGCACCCTGAAGAAGTATTTTGGCGAGAACGGGCGGAAAAGGTGGACTTCAACTATTCCCACGCGCTCGCCCTGGTCGTTCAGGTAATCTATCACTTCCTCCGTGGTCTGGCATACCGAACCCATAGCGACGATGACCCTGTCGGCCTCCGGATGCCCGTAATAATTAAACGGATGATATTCCCTGCCGGTTATCTCTTTCATTTCCTGCATATATTTTTCGACCATGTCGGGGATCAGTTCATAAAACGGGGAGATGGCCTCTTTGGCCTGGAAGAAGATATCGGGATTTTGCGCGGTTCCTTTCTGGAAAGGTTTTTCGGGCCGCATCGCGCGGTCGCGGAAATTCTGTAAATCCTGACAGTCAACGAGTTTTGCGAGGTCGTCATAATTAACTACGTCTATCTTTTGAACTTCATGGGAAGTGCGGAACCCGTCAAAGAAATTTACAAAAGGCAGACTTCCTTTGATAGCGCAAAGATGGGCTACCGCGGATATGTCCATGACTTCCTGCACGCTTCCGGCGGCAAGCATCGCGAACCCCGTTGAGCGGGCGGACATGACGTCGCTGTGGTCTCCAAAGATCGAAAGGGCATGTCCGGCTATGGCTCTTGCCGAAACGTAGAATACGCCGGGCAGCAGTTCCCCGGAAATTTTGTACATATTCGGGATCATCAGCAGAAGTCCCTGTGAAGCTGTGAACGTGGTCGAAAGGCTTCCCGCCGATAACGCGCCGTGGACCGCTCCCGCCGCTCCCGCCTCTGACTGAAGCTCCACTACCTGCACCGGATGGCCGAAAATATTTTTCCGCCCGTGAGCCGCCCATTCGTCAACATACTCGGGCATGTTGGACGAAGGCGTTATCGGGAAGATCGCCGCAACTTCGGTAAATGCGTAGGCTATATGCGCCGCCGCCATATTACCATCCATAGTTTCTTTTTTGTTTTTGATAACTTTTCCCACCTAAAAAACCTCCTTCAATTAATGTACCTTTATTTTTATCATCCAAAATTTTAGTTTTATTCGGAAGCGGGAACTGTTCTTTCGATATTATGCTTTTCCCTGAGCTGCATGAGTTCCGCCTGATAAGCTTCGGCGCGCTTCTGATTCAAAAGGTAAGCCTTAAGCTGATCCGCTACTTCTTCATAAGGGACAGTTGACTCCGGGGTCTTTGCCTCGACTTTTATAATATGCACGCCGAACTGGGTTTTAACAGGGCCGGATATTTCCCCGACGTCAGTCTCAAACGCCGCTTTTTCAAACTCGGGGACCATTTGCCCTTTCCCGAAAAATCCAAGGTCTCCGCCATTTGCTTTGGACGGGCAGGCGGAATATTTTTCGGCGGCTTCTTCAAATGTAGTCCCATCTCTCATATCAGCAAGGACTTTTTCCATTTCGGCCTCGTCGCTTACAAGGATGTGTTTTGCGTGGACCTGCTCGGGCTGTGAGAACTGGGACGGGTTTTCATCGTAAAATTTCTTCGCTTCGCTGTCCTCTACTATAACTTTTTCAAGCATCTTATCAATCGTCACCCTCATTAATATATGTTTTTTGAACCTTTCGATCTCATCAATATATTCAGGCGATTTGTCAACGCCTTCTTCGATACCTTTGATCACAAAAAGCCGGGAGTTTATAAGTTCCTCGATCAAGGCGCCGCGCGCCTCCGGGGATCTGTACACCGCTGCCATCTGTGGGTCAAGGCTGTCTATCAATATATCAATATCTCTTTGCGTTATGACCTCATTTTCAACTTTTGCCACCACGGTTTCCGCTCCGTTTTCAGGCTTGGCGGCAACGGCGCCGCAAAACGCGAACATCATCAACGCAACGGATATACCCAAAAAAATTTTTCTTTTCATGCTTGTTCCTCCTTGAGAAAGTTGCCCGTACGGCATTACTATAACAAAAAAATTTTAACATGAAAAAGCGCCGAACGCGTAAGCGAAAATAAACGGCAAAGAAATATTTTTGCAAAATCAGCCCGCTTAATTTACAAATACGCAAAAAATGAGATAAAATGAAATAAACCATTTAAAGATTGCATTTAAATTAATTCAGGAGGGTATTAAATAATGGCGGATTCAGGAAAGTATATTTACAGTTTGAGGGAAGGAAAAGGAGACAGAAAGGACTTATTAGGCGGAAAAGGAGCAAATTTAGCCTCTATGGTCCAGAGCGGGCTGCCTGTTCCTCCGGGATTTATTATCACCACGGAAGTATGCCTGAAATATCTCAAGGATCCAAAGATAGTGGATGAAATTTGGAGCGGAGTGCGGGATGCGGTAAAAGAGATCGAAAAAGAGACAAAAAAAGGTTTTAACGATAATAACAACCCTCTTTTGGTTTCCGTCCGCTCAGGCGCTCCGGTATCGATGCCGGGAATGATGGAAACGGTGCTTAACCTTGGCCTTAACGACGATACCGTCAAGGGATTGGTTGCCACGTCACGCGACGAGCGTTTTGCCTTCGACAGCTACCGCCGTTTTATCCAAATGTTCAGCAGTGTCGTTGACGACGTTGATTCAGATAAATTTGAGCATGTGCTTGAATCGGTTAAGAACAGGCTTGGGGTTAAGTTTGACAATGAAATAAACGCCGAAGAGCTGAAAAAAATAGTCGTCGAATACAAGAAAATCTACAAGGACGCAACCGGCAGCGATTTTCCCACCGATCCGTGGATACAGCTGCGCAAGTCGGTCGAAGCGGTGTTCAAGAGCTGGAATATCCCGCGCGCGGTAACATACCGCAAGATAAACAAGATCCCGGACAGCCTCGGAACAGCGGTCAACGTAATGGCAATGATATTCGGCAACCTCGGCGAAGACTGCGGAACGGGCGTATGTTTCACACGCAATCCTTCCGACGGTGAAAACAAGCTTTACGGCGAGTTTTTAATAAACGCGCAGGGCGAGGACGTCGTGGCGGGAATACGGACTCCTTTGCCGATAGACGAACTTGGAGGCAAAATGCCTGAGATGTACAAAGAACTTTGCAAGCTTACAAAACAGCTTGAGGTAACATACAAAGAAATGCAGGATATTGAATTTACCATTGAGAGTGGAAAACTTTACCTTCTCCAGACGCGCACAGGCAAACGCACCTCTTCCGCCGCCGTAAAAATTGCCATGGAAATGTACAAAGAAGGAATGATAGACAAAAAGACAGCAGTGACGCGAGTTTCTCCGGATCAGGTCGAGCAGCTGCTTCACCCACAGGTAGACAGAAACGCCCCCCAGGAAGTGATAGCCGCGGGGCTTCCGGCTTCACCCGGAGCGGGAGTCGGAGAGCTTATATTCAGCGCCGATGAGGCTGACGAGTGGACAAAACAGGGAAAATCCGTCATTCTTGCAAGGCCGGAGACATGCCCCGATGACATTCACGGGCTCTTCGCAGCGGCGGCGGTCATCACGAGCCGCGGAGGAATGACAAGCCACGCGGCGGTGGTCGCGCGCGGAATGGGGAAACCCGCCGTCTGCGGATGCGAGGAAATGACAATAAACCTTGAAGCTGAAACTTTAACATCACGCGGACGTACATTCAAAAAAGGAGACATTGTGACCGTGGACGGCTCAACGGGCAGGATCCTTGTTGGAAAAGTGCCGTTGATCGAGCCGACATTCACCGATGACTTCAAACAAATCCTTGCCTGGACCGATGAATTCGCGAAACTCGAAGTATGGGCGAACGCCGACACCCCCGAGGACGCAAAACGTGCGCGCGAGTTCGGGGCTAAAGGGATAGGGCTGTGCCGGACTGAGCATATGTTCATGGAGCAGGACAGGCTTCCGGTAGTGCATGATCTTATAATAGCGGATAACGTTGAGGGCCGTCTTGCCGCGCTGGAAAAATTAGAGGTAATGCAGAAAAAGGACTTTGTGGGAATATTCAAGGCTATGGACGGATTCCCGGTCATCGTGCGCCTTCTTGACCCGCCGTTGCATGAATTCCTTCCGAAGGAGGACGCGATAGCGGAGCAGCTTGAAGGACTTAAAAAACAAGGCAAAGCTGAATCCGGGGAAGCCGCTGTCTTGCGCAAGACGCTCGAGAAAATCCATCAACTGCATGAATCCAACCCAATGCTTGGATTCCGGGGCTGCCGCCTTGGAATGGTGTATCCTGAAATCTACGAAATGCAGATCCACGCGATTTTTGAAGCGGTGGCGGAGCTTAAGCCCCAGGGAGTCGTTTTGAAGCCCGAAATAATGATCCCGCTTGTGGGAACTAAGGAAGAGATGAAATACTTCCGCGAGATGACGGACCGCATAGCTGAAGACGTTATGAAAAAGACAGGCACGAAATTTGAATACCTCTGCGGGACAATGATCGAGTTGCCGCGCGCGGCTTTGGTTGCAGACCAGATCGCGGAGCACGCTCAATTCTTCAGCTTCGGGACAAACGACCTTACGCAGACCACATTCGGCTATTCAAGGGATGACGCCGAAGGCAAGTTCCTGTTCAACTACATCGACATGGGAGTGTTTAAAGAAAACCCGTTTGCTGAACTTGACAGGGAAGGGGTCGGAGCCTTGATGAAAATAGCTGTGGAAAAAGGCAGAAGCATTGATCCGAAACTTTCCATCGGAATATGCGGGGAGCATGGGGGAAATCCTTCAAGCGTGGCTTTCTGCGGCTCCATTTCAATGGATTACGTAAGCTGTTCTCCTTTCCGCGTCCCGGTCGCGAGGGTCGCCGCGGCGCACACCGCTTTGGGAACGCTGAAATAAAGCAATGCACAATGCACAATTAAAAGCAAAAGATAAAATGCAAGGCGGCATTTCTGCCGCCCGCGCTCCAAGCTAATCATTAGACAGTTTGATAATCATATTTATTAACGCAATATAACACGCGGGTGGCCCTTCAAGGCATCACCCGCGCTTTTTTTGTTTTTGTCCTTGTCTTTAAGTCTTTAATTGTGCATTGTTTTCCTAATGGTCTTTCAATATTTTTTTCGTGTTTGCCGAAATGGCGACTATGTTTTCATATGAATCGTTTACGTTTTCACTTATTATCGCAATCATTCTATTTATATCCTCTATCGCGCCGGTTGCTTTTAACGACGCATCTTTCGTCTGTTTGGCGGAAGCGTCCGAACTTTGCGAAAGGTTCCTTATTTCCTGCGCGACCACTCCAAACGCTTTCCCGTGCTGCCCTGCTCTCGCGGCTTCAATGGAAGCATTCAAGGCTATTATGTTAACGCTCATAGCGATTTTCTCTATTTCGGATACCATTTTGTTGTAGGAAGAAATAGCTTCATTTATAGCCTCTATACTGGATATCATATTCGCGGTCGTCTCCTTGATGTTTTCGGTATCTTTAAGGACCGTCTCAAAATAGCCTAAATTAGATTTCGCGTCTTCATGTTTTCCCAATATATCCTGGTGCGCTTTTTCCATGCAGTTCATGGGGGTATTTATACCTTTTGCTATTTTTACCGCCATTTCGTGGCAGGTATCGCATCCGCACGCACCGCAGTCGAAATTCATCGAAGCCTTGTCTAATTTGCCCAGAGCGACAAAAGCCTCGTTGATTTTTTCCTGTGTAACCGGGATAGGTTTGACGGAAACCGGAACATATTTTCTGATAAAATCCTCCAGCCTCAGTTTTTTGTCAAATTTTTCAAAAAGCTCGTCAGTATATTCCCTTTGGTTGTCTGGAATGACCGACTGGCGGAATTTATCCATTATGGTGTTAATATCAAAAATATCCATGCTGCCGTGTTCACAGCCCGTGCCCATATTACACCCTTCCGGGCAGTTGAGTACGTCAAACAAAATGGGAAGCTTTGATTCGGATTTTTCGGCATATTCATCAAGAGCCTTATAAACTATGCTTTGCCCTTCAGATTTATCAACCCTAAAAGTTTTTCCGATGTAATGCTCAACGTTTTCCTTTAAACCTCCGGGCATGGGATATAATGAGCCGAGCCCCGCTTCATAGTGGTCAAAGCCGCTTGACTCCGAAGGAAATGTGATGTGATTATCCTCTATGTATTGATATAGGTTTTTGAAGGTTACGTTGTAATCTACAATACTGGTGGCTTCAAATTCATGCGCTTTTGCGATACAAGGAGAAAGGGCTGCGATTTTTGTATTAACATTTTCGTATTTACGCATATATACAGCCGTGCAAAGCATAGGGGAGTGGACCGGGGATAAATATTTTAAAAGTTTGTTGCGGTGCATTAAGATGTAATTTACAATTACAGGGCAAGGCTGTGATATGATGGGACGAGGCCCATTTTCCTGTATGTATCGTATATGCCCCCAGGTACAAATATCAGCTCCCAATGAAGCGTCATAAATCTTCTGTATCCCCATTGAACGCAGCCATGAGAGCAACCGCCCAAATTCATTAAAATTGGTCTTTGCCGCGGGAGCAGCAAACATACTGATGGGGACGCCGTTTTTTAAGTCCTCAAAAAAACGCTTCGTATCGTCCTCATAATGCCTGGAACCATGATGACACGCGGTAAGGCAGGCGCCACAGGTAATACATTTGCTGTTATCAGCCTCAACGGTAATTTTTCCATCTTTATCACGCACAATATTTGCTTCATCAATCGGGCAAACTCTGATACACCGGTTACATCCCACACATTCATCAAGGGCATTGGTAATAAGGGCACGCATATAACGATCATCCGCTCTCTGTATGAATATAAAAACCTGTCGTAAAAACCCAATCTAAAGCTGTAAATACCACAAATTAACAATTAAAACAGTACGACATAACATCTATTTTTATAATTTCTTTTGACGATCAAGCGATATCATAATCATGTGGCAAAATTGAATAATTGTCAATAGGTACAGGACATAGAATCTTAATGAGTCGCGGAATTTAACTGTTTTGTCCCGAGGGCGGCGGCAAAAATATAAAGCGTTCCGCATGACATTTGGCAGTACCATATGGCGCTTTATTTAAAAATGCCGGTATTATAGAATCACACTGTTGCGCGTCAGGCTGAGAGTTTTGCCGCCGCCCCTAAAGCGCGGGCAAACTTCAATTGACGGAAGAAGAGATAATAAAGCCCCGCTTCGGCGCCCGTCTTTATGGTATCGGAATAGTATATTCGAAAAACAACAGCCCTAAAAGACTGGCTTTGCGCGGATTATCCCTGATTGCCCTGCATTACGTCTTAAATTTTTTCTCATTCGGCATACCGAACCTGATGAATTATGCCATGACAAAAGACGCAATGTTTTTAGGAGAATTTATTGTCTATGTTTTTGGTATAGATATTTTGGCTTTTGCGGGCCTTACCTTTTTAAAATATGAGCCGCCGGCGGAGGCGTGACGGGAACGTTCGCGTTGCCTGTGTTGATGCTGTTTTTGGCTGTCGCGGCGGCCCACAACTGCAGACGGAAAGCTGTACATCTCGCCGATATTGGATTGTTTTGACGGGCAGATTGTAGGTCTCTCAATGTCTGATAATATGAGAAAAGAACTCTGTATTGAT
>Ga0099364_10003556_pt1 | contig 24125 bp, 19 predicted proteins | sample TergutTh196P3_FD_73070 | JGI IMG/M metagenome (GOLD analysis project Ga0099364, IMG submission 73070) | Microcerotermes parvus P3 segment gut microbial communities from Pointe-Noire, Republic of the Congo - Th196 P3 | ecosystem: Host-associated > Arthropoda: Insects > Digestive system > Gut ...
AGACCGGTTTCAATTTGGCATGAGGTCGAGGCGGGCGAGGATTTCGCGATGGGAGTGCACTTAAGTGCATGACCTGAGCGAAACCGGAGCCCAACGAAGAGATCATGTCAAAGTGGAAGCGGTCTAGCGCAAGTTAGAAATGCTGTTCTTCGCTGTGTCATGCCGGGTCTTCATCGCGTTGGAAAGCGAAGAAAACACCAGGTTCTCTTGCTGAAGCTTCGATTGAATGCCCAACAATTCCAAGTTTTTCTCGTGTTGAGCTTGAAAATTAGAATTCGCAGGGTTCGTCTCCAGAGCATTGGTGCCGGTGCCGGACGCGTTGAGGCCACCCGCAGAGCCCCCAGAGGGCGCCCCTGACAAATTGGGGAGTTGCCCTCCGGAACCTGTGGTGCTCAACGCACCCGCTGAAAGCCCCGCATAGGTGGTGTTGACAGCACTCGGAGAGCGCGTCAACGTCATTGCAGAGGAAACCGCCGCACTCAAAATGGCCGGCCCCCCTCCAAAAGTGTTGCCTGCAATGCCCAGCCCTGAACCCACAACACTCGTCGCTGTATTGAGGCCTGCTTGAATTCTATTGCCAAACTCCAGGTTCGGCGTTTGCTTGCCTACTGAAAAATTCGTTGACAAAGGCAAAGTTGAACCACTGTTGATACGATTTATTCCTGACATAAAACCTCCAAAATCTTTTAAAATGATATTTTTAAAACCCGACCATCTCAAACTCACCCTTCCTGGAAAAATTATCGCCCCAAAGCCCGGAATGTTGCTTGGAGCTCCATAAATAGCTTAAAAAAATGTCATCGCTTGCTGTGCTCTTCTTCCAAACGCGCACGCACATCCAACAAAATTCTCAATAAGTCTTTTGAGTTAGAAATTGCGTCGCCTATTTTCTTGGCTTTGTCTGCCTGCGGGCCTTTGAGCTCGGCCAAAGCTTCAAGCAAAGGCTCATAGAGCACTTCAAGCTCCGCTTCCGTCGCTGTTTCAATGAAGGACTCCAAGGCTGGGTAGGAAGGGGTGGGCAACGCAGACGCTTCCGGGCTGTTCTCAGGGGACGGCTTCATGCCTCAGAGCTTTAGTGTATATGCCCTGTGAGTTCAAGAATCCTTTTGGGAAAAAACCGATGCGTCCAAGCCATAAGGCACTTTCCAGCGCCGGTGCATCCACATCCATTGCTCAGGGCTGCGCCGTATATGCGCTTCCAGTGCCGCTGTTATTTGCCCAAGGTGCTTGGCAATGTCACGCTTGTTGTCCCCCGTCAACTCAGGCATAAAAGGGCCCTCGACCAAAACCCGCATGCCCCCAGAAATACGCTCTGATAAAACCAGGTAGACAGGTGCTTTTGCAGATATGGCGGCCATGGACAAGGCAGGCGCTGTTGCCGTCATTCGCCCAAAAAAAGGGACAAATACAGCCCGCTCGGCCGACAAAGACTGATCTACCAGTTGAACCACCAGCTTCCCCGCTTTGAAGGCCCTCAACATACGCCGCACTGCCCCCTTGGGGTGTATCAACTCCATCCCCGCCTCCCGCCGCGCCTCAAATAACCTCGCGTTGAATGCCCCTGCTAAAGGACGTACCACCGCCGCCACACCTATGCCACGGGCCGCTATGAGCTCCGCCATTAACTCCCAACTGCCAAAGTGCGCAGATGCGATGAATACACCTTCTCCCTTTTCCTTCTGCATTTTGGAGCTCAATTCCTCTTCAATAAGCTGCCAATTCCTCAGCTCCATCAACGTGCTCTCCTTCAACACGTGGCCACATAGCCCCTCCAGAGCACTTAAAAACATGTGCCCATAAGCGGCACGCGCAATGCGGCGGCGCTCCCTGGCACTGTGCTCAGGAAAAGCATGGCGCAGGTTCTCCAAGCTGATGTGGCGGCGAATGCCAAGCGCAAAGGCCAAATAACCCAGCCCAAAGGCCAATAGCCGACGTAGCCCGGGACTGAGCTTGCAAAGCAGTGCACTGAGTATACGCACACTTAGCCTATTTAAACGAGAAACGGGACGGGCCTGAAAATGCTCCAATGACACCTCCTGCCCTCTATGTTAAATTGAGCTGCTGCGACACATATTTCGGCATCTCCCCTCCCCTTCCCTCATTATCTGAACAGCATGAGCTGTCTGAACAGTAATTAGCGCCAGACCGGTTTTGCTCAACATAGAGCGGTTTCCCGTTGCGCTTTTGTCCGCTATTCATGGACGGGTTCTAAAAACACAAACTCCCGAAAAGGCCTGCGAATTCTTGCATTTTCCCCATAATTTTTAACATAGCCGCAACGCAAAATCATCTGGACTTGTGTGTCTGGAGCATCAGAAAAACGCAACCACTGGGCCAACTCCTCCCGGGCCTTCGGAGAAGCGCTTTGCACTTCATTGGCACATATGGGTGGAGCACGCAGAAAAACAAATAAAAAACGCAATATAAAATAAACAAATTGCTTTTTTGTGCGGCATCACCACTCCAAAAAATGCTCAATAAATTTAAATTTCGTTTATAAAATAACTTAAATGTGAGTCTTTGCATTGCAGCCCTTTGGGGTGCCATTGAGCAAGTGCTCCTTTTCAGGACTGTCCCCGCATATTGGAGCAGGCGGGGACGTCTTTTTTTCACCGACAAAATGATAGACTTTGTTTTGTCAACCTTGCTGAAGCAACAAAGCCTTCCTCGCTCCATTCTCAGGCCACAGCTTGGGCCCTTGGGGAATATTCCACGGAGGGAGGGCTAATTCGCTTGCTTTTTTTTTTTAGCTTCGGCAGAAAGCAACGTCCCAAATTTAATGGAAGGAGGTGATGTATGAATGACTACCATTCGTGTCAAAGACGGCGAATCCATTGAAGGCGCTCTCAAACGCTTCAAAAAAGCAACGGAAAAAGCCGGCATCCTCTCCGAAATACGCAAGAGGGAGCATTATGAAAAACCCTCTGTCAAAAAAAAGAAAAAATCTCTCGCCGCCAAAAAACGCGCCGTGAAAAAACTGCGCAAAGTATATTAGCCGCTGCCCCCTAAAATCCATGGCCAACCAACCCGGAAAGTCTCCCCCCTCTCTCGGTTGGTTTTTTCCATGGGTTGCCTCCCCTCCTTGTTGGCCCCTCTTGTTGGCCCCTCCTTGTTGGCTTGTCTGTGCATGAAAAGCTTTGGCACGTTGAAAAACAATGTTGGCAAAACAGTGGGGTTGCACGGCTCAATGGCCAATTCCAAAGTGAAACAAAAGAAAGTGAAGAACGCATTGGTTTGAGCGCGGTTGGTTTGAGCGCGGTTGGTTTGAACGCAGTTGGTTTGAGCAACATTGCCTGTGTCCATATCGGAAAACAAAATCGCTGAAATAAGAGAGCGCATTGACTTTCTTTCCCTGGTTCGACGCCATGGCGTCGAGCTTAAAAAGTCAGGCCGCAGCTATGTCGGCCTGTGCCCTTTCCACGCAGAAAAAACCGGCTCCTTCCATGTCTGGCCGGAAGAGGAACGCTTTAAATGTTTCGGCTGCCACGCCTCCGGAGATGTTTTTAGCTTCGTCCAGCAAATGTCAGGGCAAGGCTTCCTCGCCGTTCTGCGCTCGCTTGCCCAAGAGTGCGGCGTGGAGCTCGACAATACACAAGAGCTTGGACACAAACAAAAAGCCATGCAACTCGAAGCAACGGCCCTCGCTCAAGCACATTTTTTTTCCAACCTCTGGGAAAGCCCCCAAGGACAGGCCGCTCAAAACTATTTGCTTGAGCGCGGCGTCAACAAAGCCAGCGCTCAAAACTTCGGCCTGGGCTTTGCCCTCGACAACTGGACAGCCCTCTCTCAACTCCTGCGAAAACGCGGCCTCCTGGCTTTCGCAGAGCAAGTGGGCCTGGTCTCCCCCAGCCCCCGAGGACAAGGTTTTTTTGACGTCTTTCGAAACCGCATTATGTTCCCCTTCTGCTCCGCCCATGGAAAAATACTTGGCTTTGGTGGACGAAAATTGAGCGGAGAAGGCCCCAAATATCTCAACTCCTGTGAGTCCACCCTCTATAACAAAAGCGAGCAACTCTATGGGCTCGACAAAGCCAGACAGCCCATGCGCCAACACCAAACCGCCCTTTTGTGTGAAGGCTATTTTGACTGTCTCGCCCTGCACCACGCAGGCTTTAACCATGCGGTCGCTTTATGCTCTACGCAACTCACCTCCAAACAGCTCTCCCTCCTCCAAAAACAAGAAATAAGCCAACTCTGCCTCTTGCTGGATGGCGATAGGGCAGGCCACAACGCCGTGCTGCGCCTGGCCGCCCCCTTGCTGACTTCAGGCCTCAAAGTCCAAGTGGCTTTGTTGCCCAACGGGGAAGATCCAGACTCCTTCCTCATTTCCAAAGGCAGCAAGGCCCTCTCTCAACTGCTGCTCCAAGCCCCCCTCTTAAGCCGCTTCCTCCTGCTCTCTTGCTTCCCCAAAGGGCGCCTCGCCTCCTTCGAAGAAACTCTGGAAGGTATTCAACGCATAAAACCCATCCTCGCTAAACTGCCCATGGGCCTTGAGCGCTCCGCCTTCCTTCGGGTTGCCTCAGAACATACTCAATTGCCGATGCCTGAATTAAACGCCAAATTGCTGTCCTCCACTCCACGCCCAACACCCAACACCACCCCCATACAAGCCAAGGCGCCTGCTTCATTGCCTCCCCCCAAACCCCAGGAGCTGCTCTATGTCGCCATCGCCTTGGCTCAACCCTCGCTGCTCAATAGCCCCAAAGCCATTCCTCCTTGCGAACTTGAACACCTTGGTTTACGTGCAGCCATTGAAGCCATGGGACAAAACCAAAACCCAGAGGAAACACTCTCTTTGCTGAACCCCTCAACCCAACAAGCACTTGAACAGCTGCTCTTGCCCACGGATATGGCTTCCCTAGCCCAGAAATTCGAATATGTCGCCAGCGAGCTACACCTGGGGGCTGTTGAACGCGCATTGAGGGAAATACGAAAACAAAGCCAGGAGCTCCAAGAAGAGGGTGAGCTTTCTGAGCAGTCCCAGCAACTTTTGACAGAGTATGGCCGATTGTTAGCTATGAAGCAGACAATCCTCAGCCAGCGCAAACTTTATAGAAGCTAGAAGACGATTTTGAAGGTTAATAAAATAGAGAAAGCCATTTTGAAAGCCGCACCTCCAGGAGATAGCCGTAGCCATGCCTAAAACCAAGTCCAAAGCCAAGCCCAAAACCAACACCAAAACCTCTGCGAAAAAACAACACGCTGAGGCCTCTGGAACAAAAAAGGCTGGCAAAGGCAAAACGAAAAAACCCGCTAAACGCACAAAAAGTAGGCCCTCTGAAGCTGATATTGCCAAACTCGCCAGAGAAAAACTCAAAAAACGCGGCAAAGGTATTCATGAAGTCGACAATGACGAAATAGAAGAGCTCGCTGAAGCACAAATGCTGGGCGTGGATGTCGACCCCAATGCAGAAAAAGAAGAGCCCAAAGAGGAAATCCTCCCCGAGCGAAAAGAGCTTAAGGAGCTTTTGGATGCAGGACGCCAAAAAGGTTTCCTCACGTATGATGAAGTCAACGACAACCTCCCCGCAGACGTCGTCTCCTCAGACCAGATAGACGACGTCATGAGCATGTTCGGCGACAACGATATTGAAATTGTCGACGTCCACAAAAATACCGAAACCCCAGAGGTTAAACCCGCTGTTTCTTCCAATGAGGAAGAAGAGCAAGAAAGCGAAGAAGAAGAGGCCGAGCAGGAAGAAACCCCAGCAGCTTCGAACGACCCTGTGCGCCTCTATTTGCGCAAAATGGGCTCCGTCTCTCTGCTGACGCGCGAAGGGGAAGTGGAAATCGCCAAACGCATTGAAGAAGGCGAAAAATCAACCTTGCGCGCCCTCCTGGCTTGCAAAGTCGCCATCAACGAAATTCTCGACATCGGCCCCAAACTCAAAACCGGCAAGCTCCGCGTGCGCGAAGTTGTCAAAGACTCTTCTGAAGAACTTCAAGAGAGCGAAGAGGCTGACATTGACAGTGATGTGGACGCTGAAGGTGAAGAGCCTAAAGAAATTAAATTGAATCAGGGCGAGCTCAATCGCATTGAGCAAATTTTAAAGTCCATTGAAAAAATTCGCAAACATGCACGCGAATGCGAGCGCATTGAAGAAGTGCTCCATTCCAAGAAAAAATTGTCTGAAACCAAAAAACGAGAGCTCAAAAGGGTGTTCGAACAAACCCAACTCCAAATGATGGATGTGCTCGATGACATGCGGCTTAACAAAAAACAAATAGACCGCATCGTCACCCACCTCAAACAGATGATAGAGGATGCAACCCGCTCAGAAACAGAGCTCCTCCACATGGAGCGCACTTTCGGCTTCTCACTTGCCGCATTCAAAACACAATTCCAAGAAACCAAAGAAGTCCCCAGCTTCTCAAAACAATCCCTGCGAAAACTCAACGTTTCTCCAGAACAACTCGAAATCCTCGAGCGCGATGTTCGCAATGCCTTTAAACGCATTCAAAAAATTGAGAGCGAAGCCAACCTCCCCATTCATACCCTGAGGAAAAACTATGAGGCTATACGCCAGGGAGAACGCAGCGCAGAGCTCGCCAAAAGCGAGCTGGTTGAGGCCAACTTGCGCCTGGTTGTCTCCATCGCCAAGAAATATACAAACCGAGGACTGCAGTTTTTGGACCTCATCCAGGAAGGCAACATTGGCCTCATGAAGGCTGTTGACAAATTCGAATATAAGCGCGGCTATAAGTTTTCTACTTATGCGACTTGGTGGATCCGCCAGGCCATTACGCGTGCCATTGCTGACCAGGCACGTACCATCCGCATTCCCGTGCATATGATTGAAACCATCAACAAACTCATCCGCACCAGCCGCTATCTCGTCCAGGAAATAGGCCGAGAGCCCACCCCTGAGGAAATTGCAGACAAAATGGAGCTGCCTTTGGACAAAGTCCGCAAAGTCCTCAAAATCGCCAAGGAGCCCATTTCCCTGGAAACCCCCATCGGCGAAGAGGAAGACTCACACTTAGGAGACTTCATTGAAGACAAAACCCTGGTTTCTCCTTCGGACGCCGTCATCAGCATGAACCTCGCAGAGCAAACGCGAAAAGTCTTGGCCACACTGACGCCACGCGAAGAAAAAGTTTTGCGCATGCGCTTTGGCATCGGCGAAAAAAGCGACCATACCCTTGAGGAAGTAGGACAGGACTTTGAAGTCACCCGAGAACGCATCCGCCAAATTGAGGCCAAGGCTTTGCGCAAACTTCGGCACCCCTCCAGAAACAAACGCTTGCGCAGTTTTGTGGACAGTTAACACGGCAAGGCTTGCCTTCGCAGCTGCGGAGCAGCAAAAGGCCTGCGTTTTGTTTCACCCAGAAACAAACGCTTGCGCAGTTTTGTGGACAGTTAACACGGCAAGGTTGGCCTTCGCAGCTGCGGAGCAGCAAAAGGCTTGCGTTTTGTTTCACCCAGAAACAAACGCTTGCGCAGTTTTGTGGACAGTTAACACGGCAAGGCTTGCCTTCGCAGCTGCGGAGCAGCAAAAGGCTTGCGTTTTGTTTCACCCAGAAACAAACGCTTGCGCAGTTTTGTGGACAGTTAACACGGCAAGGTTGGCCTTCGCAGCTGCGGAGCAGCAAAAGGCTTGCGTTTTGTTTCACCCAGAAACAAACGCCTGCGCAGTTTTGTGGATGGTTAGCCAAAAGCTTTTGCTTAGTTCTTGAATTCTCGAAAAGCTTTGGGCATATTCATGCGGCTTGAGGGCTCTTAGCTCAGCGGTAGAGCTGTCGGCTCATAACCGATTGGTCCCAGGTTCGAATCCTGGAGGGCCCATGTTTGTTTGTTGCTTTGTTGGTTTATTGCTTTAATGCTTCACAAGCTGCCAAAAATCCCCCGGAAATACTCAATATTCATGAGGTTTCTGGGGGGTTTTCTTGTTTTGAGTTGTCATTCTCAGGTGTCATCGTCAGCCTTCGACTCCGGGTAGGCACGGCCCACAAGCGAATGCTGAACAAGCCCTGGTGGCGCGTTCGAAACCCCGCTTGGCATAGGAAACCTGGCATCGCTCTTCTTGAGGAGAAAGGCGTCAATGAGAAAGCACACGAGCTTGCGCTCATAAGCAATGTCATCTGCCTTATATTGCTCTGGGTCCCCGTTCACCCACGAGCTCACCACACGGACTCCCGCTGGCGAGCCGTCCAGCCGCAGTGCGTAAATAAATGCACCGGTCCAACTGCGATGGAACCTCAACCAACCCTCTTCATAATAGATGAACCACTTGTCCTCCATTTGCTTCGGCACCAGACCGAGCATCAGTTGTTCAGCTTCCGCATCGCTGAACATGGCCTCAAACCCCAGTGGCTCACATGTCGAAGGAGGAGGAAGGTGTTTCCAGGAGGTGCTTGTTGCGCGCATAGCATGACGCCTCATGTCTGAATTCACCGGCCTGCACGGCTTGCCGCGCAGGTTCGGTGCAATGGTGGGTTGGCTCTGAAAACAGAATTTCATCTCTTTTAGTTGATTCCTTCCGAGAGCACACTTCTTTAGATAACGAGAAAGCTATTATTGTCGGTGCTTGTATATGAGCCATATTGAGGCCTTTCACATCGCTCTAAGCGGTAGCTGAAAAACATTGCGGGTTGCGAGTTCGAGTTCTCTTTTCAAATGGATTGTAGAAAACGGCGAAGTGCTGTTGAATAGAAGAAGTGAATGTGCAAAGTGAAAAGAATAAGGGGAAGCGATGAACAACACGAAAAGACTCACAAACCCAAAACATGTGCTTGAAAATATGAACAAGGATTATAAATGGCAAAAAATAACCTTTGACAGCACGAGCAGTATACCCTCTCATGTGACTTCTCACGCACAGGGATACGCGAGATACCGCGAAGCTAGCGGGCTCAGTGGGTTTCCCAACATCAGCTCCTTCATGGGTAGCCCTGGATTTCATATATTCCCATATTCCAACGTGGCTGGCAAATATGGATATGTATACATTGCCAGCGAACAGAAGGATTCGAACGGCAAGTCAAAGCATTTTTTTACACTCAAAGTCCCTGCATGCGAAATGCGGCATCAGGATGTTGCAGCCAAAGGCAGCAACCTTAATCCCCATTTCAACCATCCCTGTGGTGTACAGGTTTTCGGTGACTATTTATTGCTTCCCGTTATCCCATTTCATACCACAAATATGAGTTTTTATGACTCTGCAATCGTATATCTCTATGATCTCTCTTCACTTAAAGGTTCCACACCCAAAGCACCGACGCGGTTTAAAGAAATACTGAGAGTCAGCAAAGTCAATGGTGCCTCATTGTCCTGCGTGGGAATAACAAGGCTAAAAACCGGAGGATTTGTACTCGGTCTCATGACGGATGCAAACCTCGACCTCTATTTTACCTCCAATACACCAGCTGATTTGTGGGATGCCGGATGGGAAAAATCCCCAAAACTGAAATATAAACTCAAATCCGGCGATGGAAACAACCACTACCAAGGCATCGGCTTTTTCGGTGATGAAAAAGACGATATTTATATGATTGGTTTTGATACCAGAGGTGGTATATCCAAAAAAGACATGGCGGATATGTATATACTTACGAGCAACGGCGGCAATTGGCGCACGAGCACGACATTAGAACCCATGTATAAAAAACACCTTACAGGAGGTCAAGGCGCGAGATTTAGCTATGGGGGAGGCATTGAAATCCAGACTTTACCTGCGCTTACAATTTATTCCGTAGAGAGCAAATATACCAACAAAGGTCTTCGAATCAATTATTGGTATTAGAAACCAACTGTTAGAAAAAGACAAACATGAAACTGGGCCATGGGCCATGGGCACACAGCGCTGCCTCATGTGGCGCGAAAAAGGCGCAGCGGCCCAAGCTTTATTCTGTTTCTCCTCTAAACCTTGCCCGGATTTTTTGATTGCCATAAAGCCGCTCCTCATAAACTTCCACGGGCACTGGCATGGGATAGCTGGCGACACTGCTCATCGCCCCTCCTGGACCCACAGAAGGATCATCACGCCTTAAAAAATCGCTAAATTCATATGTCTCCCCTGCATTCTCCAGCAGCACTTTGACGATGGTTTCTCTGGATATGGCATTAAAACCCGTTGTTGACAAGTTTCTCATAATGCTGGTTGCCGTAGGTCTCCATACACCTGTTGAAAAATAATAACCTCCTTCCCAGGCACTGTCGCTATATCCGTTTAAGCCAATAAAATGACTCCATTTTATGTCAGACAGGTTATTTGTTATATCCACATTAGGCTTTGTTCTTGCACCCTCAAGGGTTATTCCTGCAACTTGCCTATATTCTTCATCTACATATTCATCGGCAAGTCCAAATACATGTCCTATTTCGTGAACCACAATTCCTCTGGCCGATGCGTGTATAGAGCTCACAGCAATTTGTCCTCCGGAACCACCATATTGAGCATCATTCACTATGAGAACAATAATATGCGGGTCCAGCGTTGCAAACCTCGCGTATCTGCCCACTTTAAAGCTGTCTTGAGTGGTCAGCAAACGCGCTATCCCAAACGTATTATACGTGGAATTGAATGCCGTTCGAGGTCTCAGATCGCCCGGGTTTCTTTTGGCTCCCCTCTCTTCTGAAAGAGCGGAAACCGAATATACAGAAAAATAATCCTCATATTCGGCAAAGGGTTGTATAGAAAAAATGTAATCCGAAAACTCGGCTACTTTTTCATCAAAAATTCCGCCTTCAAAATTATCTTCTAATATAAAACCATCCCCTAAAAAAACGATATTGGTAGGGAAAGGCCTTAAGGATTGTTTTAAAATTTTCACCTGGCCGTCTAACTCTATGACAGTAAACACCGCGTGGATGGTTGTGCTTGTCCCATTTGTTCCGCTGATGGCAATCTCCTCTTCATAAATGCCACCTGCCAAATCTGCTCTTGGCTGTATGGTAAATGTGGCCATAGCTCCATTGGGTTCAAGGTTTGTGGCGGAGAGGGTTCCAATGTGGAAATGTGTTGCCGTTGGCTGTGTTAGGGTTATGGCTCCTGTGCCCATGTTGCTCACACTAACAGTCTGCGCCGCCGGCTGAGCATAAGGCGCGTATACGGTGTCAAACGCTCTAAGCTCGGACACATCTATGAGATAAGTTGGCGCAACAACTTCAAATTCTGCATATATTGTTGCGCTGATGTCGTTCGTCCCCTGGATGCTAATGGTTTCGTTATAAATACCTACTTCCAAATTTTCCTTTGGTTGCACACTAAATGTAGCCGTAGCTCCATTGGCCTCAAGGCTCGTGCTCGAAAGGGCTCCAATAAGGTAATTATTTGCAGTGGGCTGTGTAATGGTTATAGCGTTTGTGCCGTCGTTGCTGATGGTAACCGTCTGCGCCGCCGGTTGGACATAGGGTGTTAGCAATGCGCCAAACGACCTAAGCGTCGATGCTTTTATGGCATAATCCGCTTCTGTGCCCTGCTCAACTTCTTCGAGATGCTCAGCGGGTATTTGGTTTTCACTCTCAGCATTGGAACAAGCCGTTAATGAAACACCCATTATAAAAACAAATGCCATGGCAAAATATTTTTTATGTCTCATATATACCCCATTCATATATACTCCATTGAGCAGAATGTTTTTTAAAGCATTTGACGCAAAAACTCCCCCATAAACCCTCTAGTTGCAGCCTCTGTTGCACTTTCTGTTGCACTGACTGCTGTTCATGAGCGACAGGTTCACCGTCGGGCAGGCAGATATGGCGAGGAGCGCTATGAGCGAGCAGCGCTTTGAAATGGTTTATATTGCATTACACGTTAAAATCCATCTGAAAGTCAATCTCCCTCCATAAGCTTTTTTGCCTAAACACCCCCCGGCATGCACTGAGCGCCCAAACGCTTGAGCATAGTGGATGCACTCAAGCTGATACCCCTCGTTAGCCTAAGCAAACTTAAGGCAGGGAAAAAACTCATCGCATCAGCTGTGGGGATGAATTCTTCTGTGCAATCAGCTCAAGCTGTTGTGAAATGACAGATTCAGCGTCAACGCTGTCCTTGAGCTCCGACTTGAGCGCTGAAAAAACCTGGGAGGCTTTGTCGAATTCCCTTATCCTTCTATAGAGTTCACCTTGGAGGCCCAGGTAACTCCCCAAAAGCATCGACAGTTTCCTGGAGTTTTCTGGGAAGCATTCAGAACTGTTGTTTCGCCTGCGCGGCGGGCAATTAAAATGAGTGGGGGGTTTTTGGTTTTGGTTGTGTTTTCCCCCCTCCGGGGGGGGAAAAACCAAAACCAAAAATAAAGGAAAACCACCCTAGGTTTTGGCCAAATAGATGGTGCTGCTGGGGAAGGCCATGGCGGAGCCTGCGCTTTCAACAATTTCCATGGTTTTGAGCAAAACCTCCTGGCGGATGGCATTAAACTCTTTGGAGGAGGCGGCGAGGAAATAGGCCACCATTTCCACCTCGAGGGAGGAGGCGGCCATTTCCTTAAAATAGACGGTGATGGTGTTGGGCTCCCAAATTTTGGGGTGGGTTTTGAGCATGCTTTCAATGCCGGCCAAAATGGCTTTCATTTGGGAGGCTTGGGTTTCATAAACGAGGCCCACCACGGCTGAGAGGCGAAACCGGTCCTTGGTGGCATGGTTTTCAATGCGCTGGTCGGCCAAGGCGCCATTGGGCAGCGTCACCAGCGTCCTCTCCAGCGTGCGTATGCGTGTGGAGCGAAAGCCTATATGCTCTACGTAGCCCTTCACCTCGCCTATGTGGACAAAATCCCCCAGTTTAAAGGGTTGATCCAAGCGGATGAGGAAGGCCCCCAGCAGGTTTTCAATGGTTTTTTGGGAGGCGAGAGCGACGGCAATGCCGCCTACGCCGAGGCCTGCCAGCATGCTGCTGACGGGGTAGCCGAAATAGTGAAGGAGGCTTAAAACGCCCAGCACGAGGAGCAGGCCCTTCACCAGCCGGCTTGTAGAGAGGATGAGGGTATTGGCCGAGTCCGCGCCTCTGGAGGAGAGCCTTTTTTTAACCACCCCGGCGGCAACATCCACCAGTTTCAGCAAGCTCCAAAACAGCGCCGCAATCAGCGAAGCGGCCAGCACATTTTTCACCTGAGTGCCCACCTGCGGCGGCAAAGCCAGCGCGGGCACAAACAGCTGCATTAAAATAGAAAACCACAAGAGGCGGATGGGGTTGGCCAGCTTGGTTGCCAGCGCCTGGTTGTCGCCTTCAGGCTTGGGGGGGAAGAGTTTAAAAAGCAGTTTTTTAGAAACATTTTTTAAAAGCCCTGTGGCCACCCAAAACAGCAAGGCAAAGAGGGGGAGGGCCAGCCATTGCCAATAGCTTAAGCCATAGGGGCCCATATGGCGAAGGGCTTGGGGCAAATGGGAGAGCAGCCAAAGGCCCAAGCTGTTTTGCCACTCTTCGGCAGGGGCGGAGTTTTGTGCAGCCGCCAGGGGGGCATAAGCCCATAAACTTAAAAAACGCATAGGGCCCACTATGCCACAGGGTTGGCCAAGGTTGGAGGCTTTGGTGGCGGTATATTAGGCCATGAGGCCGCTCAAGCAAGCCCACAGCAGCAAGGCGCCCAGGGCCACGCGGTAATAGGCGAAGCCATTGAGGCTATAGGTGCGGACGAGGCGCATTAAAAACCAAATGGCGGCCAGGCCGGAGAGGAAAGCGGTGGCGGTGCCCAGGCAGAGGGCGGCCCAGTTTTCGCCAGTGCCCAAGGGGAAAAAGTGGCGCAGTTTATAGAGGCCGGCAAGCCCTGTGGAGGGTATAGAGAGGAGGAAGGAATAGCGTGCGGCATCTGCGCGTTTAAAGTTGGAAAACAAGGCCCCTGTTATGGAGGTACCGGAGCGGGAGGCCCCTGGCACGAGGGAAATGGCCTGCCAGAGGCCAATGCAGAGGGCATCCTTGAGGCGCATATCGGCCAAAGTCCGCTGTTGCTGTCCTTTTTTTTCTGAAAGCCAAAGCAGAATGCCGAAGGCGAGCAAAGCGGAGGAAACCACCAGCATGGAGCGCGCCTCATTTTCAATAAAATTTTCGAGGAGGAGGCCGAAAATACCAATGGGGAGGGTGCCCAGGGCCACAAAAAAAGCGGTTTTGCTTTCAGCGGAGTGGAAGGGGTTTTTATGTTTTATGGCCTTGAGGGAGGCTTTGGAGAGTTGGGCAATGTCCTTGGCGAAGAAAATAACAACAGCGGCCGTGGTACCCAGCTGAATGACGGCTGAAAAGGCGGCACCAATGTCCTTGTCCCCCAAAAAAGCCGAAGCAATGCGCAGGTGTGCTGTGGAGCTAATGGGGAGAAACTCTGTCAACCCCTGGACGAGGCCATAGAGGAGGGCTTCCCACAAACTCATGGGGTGTTGGGCTTTCCGTGGAGCCCTGCGGCTTCGCGCAAGGCTTGTGCCATGTGGGTGGACTCCCAGGTGAAGGTTTCTATTTCTCTGCCGAAGTGTCCATAGGCTGCGGTGGGTTTATAAATGGGGCGCAGCAGGTTTAAGTGCTCAATGGTTTGGAAGGGGCGCAGGTCAAACAGCTGGAGCACTGCTTTTTCTATTTTCTCTTCATCCACGGAGGCGGTGCCGAAGCTGTCAATGTTGAGGCAGAGGGGTTTGGCCACGCCAATGGCATAGGCCAGTTGCACCTCGCAGCGCCGGGCCAGGCCTGCGGCCACAATGTTTTTGGCGACGTGGCGAGCCATATAGGCAGCGGAGCGGTCCACTTTGGATGGATCTTTCCCCGAAAAAGCGCCGCCGCCATGTCTGCCCATGCCCCCATAGGTATCCACAATAATTTTGCGTCCTGTCACGCCGGAGTCCCCCATGGGCCCTCCAATAACAAAGCGCCCTGTGGGGTTAATCAGCAACTCACACGTTTTGCGCATGGCCTGGGGGAGGACGGGGAAAACCACATCCTCCATAACAGCCTCTCTGAGTTGTTTGAGGGAAATCTCCTGGGAGTGTTGAGTAGAAACCACCACACTTTGTATGCTGAGGGGTTTGTTGTCCGCATAGCGTAGGGTAACTTGAGCTTTTCCGTCGGGGCGCATCCACGGGTGTTTGGTGCGGCGGACTTCGGCAAGTTTTTGGGTGAGGGCGTGCGCATAAAAAATAGGGGCCGGCATCAGCACAGGGGTTTCGTCGCAGGCATAGCCAAACATCATCCCCTGGTCTCCCGCGCCCTGCTCCTTGTCCAGGCTGGGGTTAACACCCATGGCAATGTCCGGGGACTGGCCCTCAATGGCCACCATAACGCCGCAGGTATGGCCATCATAGCCCATATCCGAGTGCGTATAGCCAATATCACAAATGGTTTTGCGTACAATGGCGGGCACGTCGACAAAGCCCTGAGTCGTCACCTCGCCGGCGACGAAGGCCAGTCCTGTTTTCACCAGCACCTCAATGGCTATTTTGCTGTGCAAGTCCTGACTCAGCATGGCATCCACAATGCCGTCAGCAATTTGGTCAGCAATTTTGTCGGGGTGTCCTTCCGTAACGGACTCAGAGGTAAACAAATAAGTTTGAGGCATAGCGGAGGCATAACTTGCTTAAATGTATTTTCATGTCAACTTTGTTTATTTTTTTCCCTCTGGCGGGCGAAAACAGCTTAGGCCGCAGGCCCCCTCCCCCCGGAGGGGAAAAAAACAAAAACAAACTCAAAACAAAGCTGTGCGCAATGTTTTGCCTTCATCCAGTGCTTTGTTGAGTTTGTTCAGCAGGGACATCAGCTCCAGGCGCGAAATTTTGGCCCCTGCACCTTTTTTTTCCAACACTCTGAGGGTGGCCTTGGCCAGCAACAAAGGGAAAGCCACAAAGGCCAAAATGCCGCGGTTGGCGCCCCCCTCTTGCAAGGCGTCCGTATATTCCACCGCTGCAAGCAAATCCGCTTGGGCCAAAGCAAATACTTTGGCCAGAGGCACCTGTGTCGGCAAATAGCTGCGACCCTCTTCCTTGTCACTGCCCCTGTCCTTTAAAATATTCACCAGCTGCAAGCCCTCCCCAAACAAAACCTCCGTCGCCTTCAACCTCTGCTGGGTCGCCTCAAGGCTTGGGCATGCCAACAAAAAAAGCTCTGTCAACAACTCTCCAACAATGCCGGCTACCCAATAGCAATAGCGCCTTAAGTCTTCCAGCGTTGACAGCTCAAAACGGCCCCGCTCATCCGCCCTCTCAACACTCTCACGCATTCCCTCACAGGTGCGCCGCACATGCTTGCATATAATGCGCTGAGCTTTGGGCGAAAGCCCCTCAAACACCTGCACCACTGCAGGCGCCTGGGCAATCAGCTGCTGATAGCCCTTGTGCGCACTGGGCATGGGCGTTAACCACTGCGGTACAAAAGAAAGCACAGCCTCTGCCGGAGCAGGCGCCTCTAATACTTCCTCCAGTTGCTGAAGCGCACTCAAACGCTTGGCACGCGGCCACCCCTCCGCATCCTCAAATGTGTCCGCTATGCGAAAAAGCAAATAGGCCAAGCCCACCTCCTTGCGTGTGGGCTCCGCCAACAGAGGTATGGCCAACGCAAAGGTTCGACTCGTTTTGAGCAGCAATTCGTCCAACAAACCCATATAACCCTGGCTACTAAATTCAACCGCTGAGCGCCAAAGGCTTTTTGCGCAAAAACAGCGCGCAAAAACCCCTGTTGCGCGCAAAAATAGCACTCAGCTTGACAAATATCTGTTGTGTGGGGGCTTAAAACTTCATAAACGTAGGCTTATGCCAAATATAGATATTGCCATTGTAGGTGGAGCTTATACGGGGTTGTCGGCAGCGGCGGCATTGGCCGCGCAGGGTTTGAAAGTTGCCGTCTTTGACAGCCTCATAGGTCCAAACCCCCAATACCGCGGTGAGTTAATCCACCCACGAGGTGTACGTGGGCTTTCCAAGTGGGGGTTTTTGGAACCCCTGCGCAAAGCCGGCGGCATTGATGTGAGTGGTTTTGCTGTTGCGCCTGAGGACGAAAGCGAGGCGGTGCTTTTGGACTATCCCACGTGGGGAGGGCCTGGCCTCGGCGTAGAGCAGCATGCCATTGTCAGCACCATGCGGGCGGAAGTTTCCTCGCGTCCCAACATTCAGCTGCACCTGGGCAAGCGCGTGGAGGGTGTGTTGAGGGAAAATGGCCGCATTGTCGGCATTTATTTGGAAGGCGGCGAGGAAATCCGCGCCAGCCTCACCATTGGCGCTGACGGTCGCCAATCCCACATGAGGCAATGGCTGGGTGTGCCTCACAAAATTAAACTCCTCTCTTATTCCGTCATCCTCACCGTGCCGGAGGATGTTCTCCCCTATGGAAGGAGGGGGCATGTTTTCCTGGGGGCTCCGGGTACCATTTTGGCATACCCCTATGGAGAAAACCTCGTCCGCCTCTGCATTGATGTTTCCGTGGATGCCCCCAAGGGGCCCTCGGCCTGGAGAAGCCTGCTGCTCAATGACTATGCGCCCAAAATGCATGAGCCGCTGCGCTCCGCCGTTGAAAAAGTACTCAAGGACGAAAGCCTTCCCATTGTGGCCGCCGGCACACACTCCATCCGCACAGAGGCCTGCGTTGTGCCTGGCGCCTTGCTAGCGGGGGATGCTGCGGGCTGTGCACACCCGCTGACGGCAGGCGGCATGCTGAATGCCGTAAATGACGTGCTTATTTTCTCCGAGTGCCTGGCCAAAGAGGGCCCCACGGACGAGGCCCTCAAAAACTTCCAGCGCGCGCGTTACCGCTTTATACGCTCCAGGGAAATGTTTACGGATGCCCTCTATGAGGTGTTCAGCAGCAAAGCTGAAGGCGCACGCGGCTTGCGCAAGGGCATTGTACGTTATTGGTTGGACAGCGAGCGTGCACGCTCTGCCTCCATGCGCATTTTGGCCGGGGATGAAACCAGCCCCACGGCCTTTTTAAGCGAATATACCCGCGTTATGGGCCTGTCCACCCTCACCATTTTGCGCAGTGAGAATGACAAGCTGACAGAAAGGGCCTTGCGTTTGTCCGCACTCTTGCAAACCTCCCTGGGCCGCTTGGAGCGCGCTGCGGAAATTACCATTGGGCAAATGTATGCGGACCAAAAAACCCGCCTCAGCGCTTTGCCTCCCCTCAAGGGAGAATAGCGCCCTCCCTCACTGAAGCGGGCCCTTGGCAACCTCCTTGCTTTTGGCCCTCCTCGCTGAGGCAGGCCTTTGGCAAGCCTTCAGGGCTTGCCTTTTTTTTGTGCAAGCTGTGTGGAGGGTGGTTGCAGCAGAAGGGAATGCAAAAACATGGAAAACCGGTTGCTTTATGTGTCAGCGGAAGAGATGGAGGCCCTTAAACCTGTTTTGCAGGCAGATCCAAGCCTTTTCCTTGCTGAAATAGACGGAAACATGGCCACCCATTTGTCCGCATATTTGAGTTGGGCTTCCAAGCGCTTTGGCTTCCCCAGGCCTGCCTCCAAAATAGATGCTTATAATGACTGGATGAGGGACTTAAGCTGGCTGGAGAAGGAAGGCTATGCCCTCATTATATATAATTATAAAAATTTTCTGCAGCAGGAGTGGGCGCATAAAAAAGCCATTATGGAAGAGTTTGTTGAAACCATATTGCCCTGGTGGCAAGGAGAAATAGAAAAGTTTTGCGTGGGCGGCAAAGCAAAGCCTTTCAATGTTTATGCCGTGGACTGAGTTGTTTGTTGAACCCCAGGGGGTTTTCTGCCCGCGCGGCGGGCTATTATACAATATTTTTTTTGCCCCAGCGGGACAGGTTTTTTTCTGCCCTGTGGGGCAAGGTTGTTTTGCAGGGTGAAAGCAAAGCTTTTTAAGCTCCCCAGGGGAAAAATGAAAAGTTAATATGTCCCCATGGCTCACCAATTGCGCGTGTTTATGTTGCCCGAGGACGAAAAGGCTTTTGTACATATGTTGGAGCCCTATGCCCTGGAGGCCTTCCCGCGCCGCATTCCTTCGGGTTATGAGAGCCTCAAAGTTTGCCTCCACAATTTTGAGCGCCTTCCTCAGGAAGCCCTCTACCTCTTTCTTTCCAAGGCCGCCCCTTTGTTGGTGGACAAAATAAAGCGCGGCCCGGACAAGGGGAAGCTGCGCGTGGATGAAATAGGCTCTCCGGTTATTTTCTGGGAGCGTTGCGTGCAAGCAGCTCCTGGAGAGTTGCTGTGCGGACAGCTGTGGGCAGAGTTGGAGGTGAGGCCGGAAACAGGTCGGCGCAAGGCGGCGCCGGATGTTTTTCGCACCCTCTATTTGGAAATAGAGTCCCGCATTAAAAAAAGCTTCCGCCGAGGAAACCCCAAAGGTTATTGGGTGGGAAAAGAGGCGGCCATGGCCCATAAGGCGGGCAGGCTCAAACTGTTGGCAAGCCCACTCAAACCCTCCTTGGTGGGCCTTGCTCGCTGAGGCTTGCCTCGCCTTCGTCTGCTTTCTTCGCTGTGCCTTCTTCCGGAGAGTGCCTCTCAGAGGGTGTCCATGGGGGCATGTGGCAAAAACATCAACTCGGGGTGCTGGCTTTGTGTATGCTCCATGGCCCACTCGTCGCGAAAAAGCACCAAGGGGCGGCCCTCCCTGTCCTGCACGGTTTGGCGGTTGCCCTCCCAATCAAAAGAGGTCGGCTCAAACTTCTCCCCCAATACCCAGCGCGCACGGGAAAAATGGAGGCGCTCAAGCACAATGTCCGCACCATATTCATGCTGCATGCGGAATTTTAATACTTCCAGCTGCAACTCACCCACGGCCCCTACAATGGGGTCCTTCATCCCCATGTTCCACCGCTCAAATATTTGCACCGTCCCCTCCTCGGAAAGCTGCTTGAGTCCCTTCTCCACTTGCTTGCGCTTGAGTGGGTTTTTCGCCCGCACCTGCACAAAATGCTCCGGAGAAAACCGCGGCAAGTCCTCAAAGGAAAAATCCCCCGCTTCCACCAGCGCATCTCCTATGTGCCAAATGCCCGTGTCATAAAACCCAAGCACGTCCCCAGGCCACGCTTCATCAACCGCTGTCCTCTCCTGCGCCATCAGCTGGCTTGGGTTGGTCAGCCGCACTTCCTTTTGCAAGCGGGGGCAAAAAGCCTGCATGCCTTTCTCATATTTTCCGGAAACCACGCGCACAAAGGCCATGCGGTCTCTGTGGGAGGGGTCCATGTTCGCCTGAATTTTAAATATAAAGCCGGAAAAGGTTTTTCGAGAAGGCTCTATCCACCCCTGCGTGGATTTTCTCCCCATGGGTGGCGGGGCCAAACTCAAAAATGAGTCCAAAAAAGGGCGAAGGCCAAACTGCGTCATGGCGCTGCCAAAATACATGGGGGAAAGCTGGGCCTTGTCAACCGCCTCCCTGGAAAAAAGCGCGCCGCCCCCCTCCAACAGCTCAACTTCTTCCTGCAAGGAGGCCTTCTCCTCTGCACTTATCAGCCCCTCTTCTTCCGCTTCTCCCATGGGCATCCACCGCTCCTCCACGCCAAACTCTCCCTCCCGGTTGTCGCGAAAGGCTACCAGCTTCTTTTGCGCCATGTCATAGAGGCCTCTAAACTCAGGGCCGCTCCCCAAGGGCCAATTCATAGGGCAACACGCAATGCCCAGCACCTTCTCTACCTCGTCCATCAACTCCAAAGGCGCCCGCCCATAGCGGTCCAACTTGTTAACAAAAGTAAAAACCGGAATTTGGCGCAGCTTGCACACCTGAAACAGTTTTATGGTTTGAGGCTCTACGCCTTTGGCCGCATCAATCAGCATAACGGCCGCGTCCGCAGCGGAGAGCGTCCTATAGGTGTCCTCGGAAAAATCCTGGTGCCCAGGCGTATCCAACAGGTTGACGGCAAAGCCTTTATAGGAAAATTGCAGCACCGAGGAGGTGACGGAAATGCCGCGCTCCTTCTCCAACTCCATCCAGTCACTGGTGGCAAACTTTTTGGCTTTGCGCGCTTTAACGCTGCCCGCCAAGTGGATGGCCCCTCCCAACAACAACAGCTTTTCAGTCAGCGTCGTCTTCCCCGCATCGGGGTGGCTAATAATGGCAAAAGTGCGACGCTTGGCAATGTGTTGTTCCATTTCTGCGGACATGGCGCTTTGCGCTTATCCGCTTCAGGCCACTCTTGCCAAATACTTTTAAAAGCGGCGTCGCTTTATGTGCACAGCTTTGTATGCTGCGCAATGGCAGAGCCCACCCACGGCCACACGGTTTAAACCATGCCAGCTAAACCATGCCAGGGTTTCAACCACGCTTGTCAGCTTTTCCAAGGAGGCATAACAAAGTTTGCTGAGGCCTCATACAGAGGCTAGAGTCCACATGTTTTGAAAAAGCGCAAACTCCTCAAATGGCTGCGCCGCATGTTGTGGACTTTGGCGGTGCTGTGTCTCCTCCTCCTCCTGGTTGGCCTTGGAGGTTATTTCTATTTCTCCAGGCATTTGCCCTCCGTTGAAGAGTTGAAAGGCTATAAACCGCCGCAAATAACCAAAGTATATTGCCAGGGTGGAGAGTTGTGCGCGGAATTTTTCTCCCAGCGGCGCACCTGGGTTGACGTTCGGCAACTGCCGGACCATGTGCGTTTTTCTTTTTTGGCTGCGGAGGATGCTAAATTTTATGAGCACCAGGGCCTCAACTTTTTAAGCTTGCTGCGCGCGACCCTCAAAAGCTTTAGGCCCAATGGAAAATGGTTTTCGGGTGCCTCCACCATCTCCCAGCAGGCCTGCCGCAACCTGCTCCTCTCTCAGGAGCGCAAACTGTCGCGCAAAATCCGAGAAATTATTCTCACCTGGCGCATGGAAAAAACCCTCACCAAGGATGAAATACTCAACCTCTATATTAACACCATTTATTTTGGACATAACCGCTATGGCATTGAAGAGGCGGCACGCTTCTATTTTGGCAAAGGTGCCGCGGAGCTGAGTTTGGCCCAGGCCGCTGTGTTGGGGGGTACCCCTCAACTGCCCCACCGTATTAACCCCCTCACCAGCCTGGTGAAGGCCAAAAAACGCCAGCGCTATGTGCTTGAGCAACTTGCTCGCCAGGGCTTTGTGGAGCCTGCCCTCACCCAAGCCGCCATGGAGGAGCCCATTGTCCTCGGGCCCAGGCCCCCTGCGCCTGTGGGCCCTTATTATGCTGACGAGGTAAAAAAAATACTCGTTGCCCGCTATGGGGAAAAAACTGTCCTCGAGGGTGGGTTGCGTGTTGAGTTGGCCATGAGCGCCCCCTTGCAGGCCATGGCGGAAACCGCCGTACAGGAAGGCCTGCGTGCTTTGGACAAACGCCAAGGTTATAGGGGTGCCCTCGGAAACCTCCCTCTGGAGCGCTTTCGCGTGCTCCACCCTTTGCTGTTGGAGCGCATTGCTGAATCCGGCAAGCGCCACCCCCATGAGTTTTTGCTGCTTAACATGGAAAAACTCATTCCCCAGGCACCACCGCTCCCTTCAGAAAAACCACTGTGGGAGGAAGCGGAGCAGAAAGCCCATACCCAGGAGCAGCTGCTGGAAGAAGCGCAAGGGGTGGACGCTCAACAAAGTGTGGATGAGCGGCTTGTCTCCACCTTGGAGGTGGTGCCTTTGGAAAAAAATGTGGAAGTGGTGGGCATGGTCATCGACATAGATGATGCTCAACAAAGGGCTTTGGTGGAGTTGGTTTCTATTCAGGCAGAGCTGAAGCTTTCGGACGCCACATGGGCCAAAGCTCTGCAAGCCGATGGCAGCCTGGGCCCGGAGCCCGAGCGCATGTCCGAGTTGCTCAAGCCTGGGCAACTGGTGCGGGTGGTGCTGGGGGACAAACAGGAGAATGGGCATGTGCAGGCTGTGCTGAGCCAACGTCCATTGGCACAAGCCGCCTTGGTTGCCGTGGACTCTAAAACACGCCAGGTGGTGGCCATGGTGGGGGGGCTGGAGCATTCGCGCTCTCCTTTCAACCGTGCGACGCGCGCCAAGCGTCAGCCCGGCAGCGCCTTCAAACCCTTCCTCTATGGGGCAGCCATTGCGAGTGAAAGCTATACGGCGGCTTCCGTCGTCAATGATGCGCCTGTAAAGGACTCCAGAACAGACAATGCGTGGAACCCTCAAAACTATGAGAAGTCCGGCTTTGCAGGCCCCATGCCTTTGCGCCAGGCGCTGGCCCAATCCAAAAACACGGTTTCTGTGCGCCTCATGGAAGCCCTGGGGGCTGATGCCGTTATTGACTTTGCCATGCGAGCGGGCATTAACTCCCCCCTGCACAGCAACCTCTCTCTTGCCCTGGGCACCAGTGAGGTGGAGGTGTTGGAGCTTTGCAATGCCTATGCAACTTTGCAAAGCAACGGACAATTTGCTGAGCCCATTCTCATTTTGTCCGTGAGGGACAACAGGGGAAAGCTTTTGGAGGCCCACACCGCCAGCTTTGAAGAGCGCATTGAGCCTGCGACTGCCTTTGTGACCACCTCCCTTATGCGTGCTGTTGTTGAAGAAGGTACCGCCCAAAACCTCAAACAACTCAAACGGCCCATTGCAGGAAAAACAGGTACCACTCAAAACTATAAGGATGCGTGGTTTGCAGGCTTTAGTGCGGAAATGGTGGCCGTCGCGTGGGTGGGCTTTGACGACGGAAAAAGTTTAGGCCGCGGAGAAACCGGCGGACGTGCGGCTTTGCCCATTTGGTTGTCTTTTGCGCAAAAAGCGCTGCAAGGCCAAGCTGTGCAAGAATTTCCTATACCCGAAAGGGTTATCCAGCAGAGGATTGAGCCCACCAGCGGACTTTTGGCCGGCGACGCTGTCCCCGGGCGACCCGAGTGGTTTATTGAAGGGACTGAGCCCAAAGAAAGCCTAAAGCCCCAAGAGCATGTGGACCCCTCCCAATTCCTCATGCACAGCCAGGGCAATTAAAGGGGAGCCTAGTGCAGGCAAGCTTTAGCTTGCCTCAATTGAAACCGGTCCGGAGAAGCAAAACCCCTCTAGACTGATTTTATTTAGAGCTGATTGGATAACTGGCGAAGGGTTTTTTTGCCCTCACGGGCAAGGTTGTTTTTCAGAGTGGGCCTGCGGCCCGGCTATTTTCAAAGGAAAAGTTTTTTTTGTGGGGGGGTTTTTGTTTTTTTCCCTCCGGGGGGGAGTGTCGCCTCCGGCGAAGGGTTTTTTTCGCCTTCAGCGGGGGGAGGTTTCGCCTCCCGGCGAGTCACTTTTTTTGTCTGGACAAAAAAAGTAACCAAAAAAAACCACTCTCCGAGGGCCCTGCGGGGCTCATCGTCGGTTGCTTCCTAGCTCCTTCCTTGCTGCAC
>Ga0099364_10003557_pt1 | contig 24120 bp, 23 predicted proteins | sample TergutTh196P3_FD_73070 | JGI IMG/M metagenome (GOLD analysis project Ga0099364, IMG submission 73070) | Microcerotermes parvus P3 segment gut microbial communities from Pointe-Noire, Republic of the Congo - Th196 P3 | ecosystem: Host-associated > Arthropoda: Insects > Digestive system > Gut ...
GATGTGATTGCCTGCAGATACAGTAAAGGAAGGGAAATAGTTTTCCTTTTATGTTTTGGTATGAGATGATTTCCAGATAGCTTTTTTGCAGGATGGTTCCTTTATTAAGGTTGATAACTTGCGCAAACAATGTGTTCGCATAAAGAGTGATTAAGAGGAATAAAAAGACAATTGTTTTGCTCACGGAATAATTGTTTGATAAATACGCTTGTGAAGTTTGGGCTGGAAGAATAGAAGTCCCATTTGAAACAGATCGATGGCGACAGTTACTTGGGGATGTTGAGAGATTTGTTTCCAAAAATGACGCTTTTCGGAAGAGGAACGGATTCCCGCTATCACACAAAAAGCATGGTCATGGATGAAAGGCAAACACTGATTAAAAATAGCATCCAGATCATTTATTTCAATATTTTTATCCACAAAAATGCAATCCGTCCGGGTAAACTGCAATAATGATTCGGGTACTAATGCAGCATACGCACCTGTCCGGATTTGGAGTGATTGATTCGTCTCTTTGCTCAACAAATGCGACGCCATTTCGGCAAAATCCGGTTCAGATTCCAGCGTCACACATTGGACGGTTGAATCAAACCGCGTCAAATACAAAGGCGTTAAACCCAAGGAAGAACCTATTGCCAAAATCGTGCGAGGTTTATAATGATTGGTTGACCGGAACAAAAAATTCCCTTCTTTTGGGGAAATACCATAGCGATAAACTGCTTTTTTGACGCTCATCCGCTTTCCTTTGTAGTGTATGAATTGGTCTTTTTGGATTAATTGTTGTCGAATACCTGCGATATCATCACAGGAATAATAGGCGCATGGGTCTTCAATAACGTTCGTGATCAAATCAAACACAAAAGGCGAATGTACGTCATAGCCCTTTCTGCAGAACAATCTTCTATAAATCTGTGTGATACCAAGCATTTGAGAAACATTTATACCTTACCCATAAACTCTTTGATGGTATAGTTCAGAAAGCGATTGAAAGGATACAACTTTTTGAAATCTGCGATTGCATTCTCTTTCCAGTGATCTGTATAAAAAAACGCATCCGGTTTTATTGCGCTAACCACAAAATCTTTGTGTTTCAAAATAGCTGCATAAGGCGAATCAGCAGGGAAACCCTCTGGCATACGTTTCGTCTGTTCGCCTTCGAGTTCGGGATAGATATGTTTAAAGTCCTTGTTTTCGATGATTTCGAGAAATTCGTCCATATTATGGTAAATATCCTGGCGCAATTTTTTCAGCAAAGCAGGTGGTGGCTGCCAGCATCCTCCCGATAGAAACGAATTATCCGGCTCCAGATGGAGGTAATACCCTGCATAGCAACCGGTACGTCCTCCATGTCCGGTCATATAAGCGCCAAAATGTGTTTTATAGGGTGTTTTGTCGTGTGAAAAACGAATATCTCTGTAGATACGGTAGATACAACGTTTGGCATCCAATCCGGCGATTTCGGGATCGAACGCAGCAATCTTTTCAATCAATTCCTGCACCTCTTTGATATGCCGAGCATGAAGTGTATCGTATTGCTTTTTATTTTTCTTAAACCACTCCCGATCATTATTGTTTTTGAGTTCTTTCAAAAAATCAAACAGTTCCGTACTCATCGTTCATTTTTTTACATGGATGCTTAACGTATCACGATTTTCCGAACAACACCCTCAATGCGGACAATATAATATCCTTTCGGAAGGGTTACAGGATATTCGCCGGATGATTGTTTCATCTCAATTTCTTTCACCTTGCTTCCGACGATATTATAGATCTCCAATGTACTTTTTACAGGCACATTCGATACAATGATCCGGTTGCCGACTGCCGATACCCTAATCGAATTATCCACCTGTTGCGTCAAACCAGAAGGTACAAGATTAGTCTGCTGAGCTTGCGCCCGAAAAGCAAACAAACTCAAACAACACAATAGAATACTTGTTCCTTTCTTCATCAACTCGTCATTTTAATGACTACTACATATCATTTGGCACGGTAAAGATACAAACTATTTTGGTATAACATAACACACGACAAAAATTTTTCTGCCTTTTTGTTAAAAATCTGTGTAAATGCACTATCTTTGTCGCCGTTAAGACCGCATAACGGGTAAAAGAAAACTTATGTCAACAGCAATAAAATGTATTGGAATATTGACCTCAGGCGGCGATGCACCGGGAATGAATGCAGCTATTCGTGCGATTACGCGTTCTGCGATTTTGTATGGGATTACTGTCAAAGGTGTTTATCGCGGTTTCAGAGGCCTAATAACAGATGAGATAGAGTCGTTTGAAACACAGCATGTAAGCAACATTGTCCAGCGGGGTGGTACTGTTCTGAAAACAGCCCGCAGCGAAGAGTTCAAGACGCCAGAGGGTCGCAAGCGGGCATATGACACATTATGCAGGCAGGGGATTGATGCCCTGATAGTGATTGGTGGTGATGGAAGTCTTACCGGTGCACGGTTGTTAGCTCAGGAGTATAATTTCCCGATCATAGGTCTCCCCGGAACGATTGATAACGACTTGTATGGTACGGATATCACCATCGGATATGATACGGCATTAAACACTATCATGGAATGTGTGGACAAAATACGGGATACGGCCTCATCACATGACCGTCTGTTTTTCATTGAAATAATGGGTCGCGAAGCCGGCTTTTTGGCATTAAACGGTGCGATTGCTTCCGGTGCGGAAGCAGCTATTATTCCCGAAATATCGTTGGAAAAAGACCAGCTGGCTGAGATGATTGAACATGGATTTCGGAAGTCTAAAAACAGCAGTATTGTATTAGTAGCTGAAAGTGAGGTGACTGGAGGCGCTTTAGGGGTGGCTGAAAGGGTCAAAAAAGAATATCCTCAATTCGATGTACGCGTTTCAATCCTGGGACATTTACAACGGGGTGGGTCGCCAACCGCGCAAGACCGTATCTTGGCGACCCGTATGGGAGTTGCCGCTGTGGATGCACTGTTGGATGATCAAAGAAGTGTGATGATTGGCATCCAGAACGAAGTGATTGTACATGTCCCTTTTGCCAAAGCTATAAAAAATGCCAAATTGATTGACCGGGAGCTACTGAATACGCTTTGGATTGTATCAAGGTGAAAAAACACAAAATATTCAATTCTTTTTTCGTTATTTCCATTTTTTTTTGTAACTTGCGCAAAATAGGACAATCAACTATGAAAAAAGAAAAATTTCACATAGAATATGTATTCGACAAGGTTTCAATCCGTAGCTTGTGGAATCATTTGACAACGGCCATGGGGCTGTCATCCTGGTTTGCTGATGCAGTGAATATTCAACAAGACATCTACACCTTTTCATGGAATAAAGTGCAGGAAAAAGCAGAAATCATGGTTATCAAACCCGGTATCAGGGTTCGTTATCGCTGGTTGAATGAAGAAGACGGTTCTTACTTCGAGTTTATCATTCATACCATTGAATTAACCGGAGCAAAATCACTTGAAATCACCGATTTTGCCGCATCTGATGAAAAAGCGGATGCCATCGCACTTTGGGACACTCAAATAGAAGTATTAAAGCGCACTTTAGGGATTTAACAATCTATGAAAGTCAAACGATTAGACATTTTTCTCTTGCAGACATTTTTACCGTTATTCATGATGACTTTCGGTATCTGTTTATTCATTGTCCTTATGCAATTTCTCTGGAAATATGTTGACGAAATGGTAGGAAAAGGTATCGAAATAAGCATACTGGCTGAGGTGTTTTTTTACGCTGCGCTGACCTTCGTCCCAATGGCTTTGCCGATAGCTATCCTGTTTGCTTCCCTGATGACATTCGGGAATTTGGGGGAACAGTGTGAATTGTTGGCTATGAAGGCTTCGGGCATATCTCTGCTTCGTCTTTTAAAGCCCCTAACGGTTTTCTTATGTATCATTGTTCTCGGCGCTTTTTATTTTCAAAACCATATCATCCCACTATCGCAGGTAAAATTGCAAACATTGCTTTATTCCATGAGATCCAAGTCGCCTGAATTGGATATTCCCGAACGTACATTCTCCCGTGAAATACCCGGATATAATCTGTACGTAAGGCAAAAAGACAAAACCGGACTGTTAAAAGAAATAATGATCTATGATCACACGGGCGGATTTAATGATTTACAGGTGATCGTAGCTGATTCGGGACGGCTGAAAATGACTTCTGATAAACTTTATTTAATTCTTACTTTATTCGACGGAGTATCTTTCAGCAATCTTAAAATGCAGGAAAGAGCCAATCCAAACGATGCCGTACCCTATCAAAAAGAATCGTTTAAAACGAAAGACATCGTAATCAAATTTGATGCAAATTTCATCATGGTGAGCGAATCTGTTTGGCATGATAGATATATAGGTAAGAATCTGGCGGAACTGAGTCGCTCCATTGATTCCTTGACTCTTCACTTGGATAGCATAAAATCACTTAATTCCAGACAATTATACGATCGTTCTTATCGAAAGGATTTAGCAGAACAGGAAAATAGCCTAACGCATCTTCAGCAAGAAGGCAGTGAAGCAATAACTGCCTATCCCGACTTCGACCAAATCTATGAGACAAAACAACCGAGTGCCCAACTCGCTTTGCTCAGTCAGGTTAAATTGGCTATCGAAAATGTCAGGACCGACAATTTGTTTAAATCAAGCGCTTTAGCTCATGAAGATAAAGAAATGCGTCGGCATCATACGGAAATGCACCAAAAGTTTACCCTTTCTTTTGCCTGCCTGATCTTTTTCTTTATCGGTGCTCCTTTGGGTGCAATCATTCGGAAAGGAGGGTTGGGAATGTCGGCAGTCATTTCCGTTATTATTTTTATTATCTATCATATTATTAGCAACATAGGATTCAAAATGGCAACAAATGGAGTGTGGTTGCCATGGACAGGTATGTGGCTTAGTTCAGCCGTACTTCTTCCACTGGGCATATTCCTGACTTATAAAGCAGCCAATGATTCAGCCATCTTCAATGTCGATACTTATATCGAAGGATTAAAAAAACTTACAGGACTAAGAACAATCCGGAAAGTCGAGAAAAAGGAAGTAGTCATGTTTTGTGTTGATTATAAGGAATTTAATATACATGTCAACGCATTAAAAGACGAATGTCTTGCATACATTAGTACTAATAAACGGTGGATACCTTATGTTACTTTTTGGAAACAAGGCGGTAGAGATGTAAAAGCAGTATCTTTGTCCGAACAATTGGAAAAGCTGATTAAAGAAGGACGCAATTCGGATAAAAATATTATTTTAAACAAGTTAATGGATTATCCTATCATCGAAGGGTTCGAACACAATTTTCGGTTGAAAGAAGAAACGGGTAAAATAATCGGATATATTTTCCCTGTGTCCATTTTCTTTTATCTGTATGTCGTTTACCGGCGAAAATTTTTACTGCGCGACATACGAACAATCCAACAAACATGTGACGAATTATTGGACATCATCCGTGAATTTTAATCAACTATCATCAAAAAATAAAAATGTATCAACTGAACACTATCGAAGAAGCTATCATAGATTTTCGGGAAGGGAAATTCCTCATTGTAGTCGACGACGAAGATCGCGAGAACGAAGGTGATTTTATCATTGCCGCCGAAAAAGTTACTCCTGAGAAAATCAACTTTATGCTGACTTATGGACGTGGTTTGCTATGCGCCCCCATTACAGAAGAACGCTGTGCAACATTGGAGCTGGAAATGCAGGTGCCTCACAATACCTCTTTCATGGAAACGCCTTTTACGGTTACGGTCGATCGTATTGGCTGCGGTTGCACAACGGGCGTTTCAATGCACGACCGCGCCCAAACCATTTTGGCTTTGGCAGATCCTTTGATCAAACCATCCGACTTGAGTCGCCCCGGACACGTCAATCCGCTTCGCGCCCGTTCGCGCGGAGTCTTGCGCCGTTCGGGACATACAGAAGCAACCGTAGATATGGCGCGGTTGGCGGGACTATATCCGGTCGGCGCCTTAATCGAAATCATCAACGAGGATGGAACCATGGCACGCCTGCCACAATTGATGGAAATTTCCAAAAGGTTTGCTATTAAAATCATTTCTATCCGCGACCTGATTGCCTATCGCCTGCAGACGGAATCACTTGTTGAACAGGGTGTAGAAGTAAATATGCCGACGAAAGAGGGGCTTTTCCGCATGATTCCCTTTCGTCAAACCAGTAACGGATTGGAACATGTCGCTCTGATCAAAGGAATGATTGACAAAGATGAACCTGTCTTAGTGCGTGTACATTCTTCGTGCATGTCCGGCGACATTTTCGGCTCTCTGCGGTGCGAATGTGGCGAACAACTTCATGAAGCCATGCAACTTGTTGAACAAGAGGGAAAAGGAGTCATTGTGTATCTTAATCAGGAAGGAAGAGGCATTGGATTAATGGATAAGATCAAAGCCTATAAGCTACAGGAAGAAGGATTAGATACTGTCGATGCAAACTTGCACCTGGGGCATAGAGCAGACGAAAGAGATTATGGCGTCGGGGCGCAGATTTTACGCCGGATGGGCGTAACCAGAATGCGGTTGATGACAAATAATCCCGTAAAAAGAGTCGGACTTGAGGCATACGGATTGACAGTAGTAGAAAATGTTCCAATCGAAGTAAAATTAAATCCTTATAATGAATTTTATATGAAAACAAAAAAGGAACGGATGGGACATATACTTTATAATATGAAGTAATCATTCAATCTTTGCGTAATATCCAAATAATTGCCTATTTTTGTTTCCTGAAATTATTAATCTTACTAAAAAACAACTCAATGACACAAGTTTCAGAACGTATTGCAAGCCTGTCGCCATCGGAGACGTTGGCTATGTCGCAAAAAAGCAGTGAATTAGCTGCACAAGGTATTCATGTCATCAATCTCAGTGTAGGTGAACCCGATTTTATCACCCCCGACCACATCAAAGCCGCAGCCAAAAAAGCCATTGATGACAACTTTTCATTTTATTCGCCGGTTCCCGGATACATGGATTTACGCAAAGCTATTGTAGAAAAACTTAAAAGAGAAAATGGGCTGGACTATACGACCGACCAGATTGTCGTTTCTAACGGAGCCAAACAGTCGATCTGTAATGCCATCCTGGGTATTATAGATCCGGGAGATGAAGTGATTGTTCCTGCTCCCTACTGGGTTAGCTATGTAGAGATGGTCAAATTGGCCGAAGGAACCAACGTAATCATTCATGCCGGTATTGAGCAGGATTTTAAAATTACGCCGGATCAGTTGGAAGCAGCCATTACACCTAAAACAAAGGCGCTCATTCTCTGTTCGCCTTCCAACCCGACCGGAAGTGTATATACCAAAGAAGAACTGAAAGGTTTAGCCGATGTGATTGCCAAATATCCGAACATCATCGTGCTTTCAGACGAGATTTACGAACACATTAATTATGTTGGCCAGCACGAAAGTATGGCGCAATTTGCAGAAATCAGGGATCGGGTCGTTATCGTGAACGGGGTATCCAAAGCGTATGCCATGACCGGATGGCGTGTCGGGTTTATTGCCGCGCCTTTATGGATAGCCAAGGCAACGAACAAATTACAGGGTCAGTATACCTCCGGCGCCAGTTCGATTGCCCAAAAAGCGTCGGTTGCGGCCTATAACGGCGATCAGAGTTGTGTGGCAGAGATGCGTGAAGCCTTTCTGCGTCGCAGAGACTTAGGACTCAGTCTGTTAAATAGAATCCCCAACCTAAAAGTAAATTCTCCTCAGGGAGCATTCTATCTGTTCCCCGAAGTAGATGCTTATTTCGGTAAAAGTGCAGGCGATTATAAAGTAAATGATGTCACCGATTTGGCTATGTATTTATTGGATGTAGGCCATGTAGCGACAGTAGGAGGTGCGGCATTTGGAGCGCCTACTTGTTTACGTATCTCTTATGCTGCCTCAGATGAAAAATTGACTGAGGCAATCAGGCGGATAAAAGAAGCGCTGGCTAAGTTAAATTAGTGGTTAAACAATTCCTTGATAACGAAATGGAGCAATCCGGTATATTGATTTTTGCTGGATTGCTTCTTTGTTTTTTTCCAAGGACATGTTCGTGTAATACCCTTGAAAAGTTTTCCTGTAGGATACTTTTAAAACACATAAGCCATTCCCAGTCCATAGTGATTATTTCTGATAACCGGAGCAATTACCAGCTTAGGTTGACTTTGTTCCACACCGATTATTTTATGGAAGACCGGCAATAACAGGTAGCTTACTTCCACACAGAGTATCCCGACGCCCGCGCCGACAACGACGTCACTCATCCAGTGTTTCCGGTTAAGTATCCGCATGGTTCCGACAGTCGTAGCGGCGGCATAGCCGACAACGCCAATCCAGGGAGTAACATCCTTATATTCTTTGAAAAGGATATGTGCTCCGGTAAATGCACAGGCTGTATGGCCGGAAGGAAAAGAGTGATAGTTGGAGCCATCCGGACGTTCCATTCCTGTGGTCGCTTTGACGGTGTGTACGATGCCACCCATGATGAGATGGGAGGTAAGAGCGACGAAAGTCCTGTCTCTGAAATTGTTTTTAGCCTTGACTCCCATTACATCCAACCCATAAGCAGCCGTGAGCGGAGCAAATTGCAAATAGTCATCAAACCTCCTGCGTTTCGTAAAATACCTGCTTACCTCCTTATCCAAATTTTCGTCTATCCGCCTTAATGGCTTGGATATCTGAGCTAAAGCTCCATAGGTAATACATGTTACCGGAATGATAAATTTAGCATAAGGAGCGTTGAACAGAGTCGTTTTGGGCTTGATTTCGGATGGAAATAGCGTGTGTAAACTGTCCGTCTCAATGCCATATCCGTCTGCTGCATGCAATGCAACAACAATCAGCATAAAAACGAGAATGATTCGAAGTCGTTTCATTTTGAATTATGTTTTTTTTGTAAAAAAAACAGACAAAGTTAAGAAAAGTTTTATTGAATAGCGAAAAAATGATACCTTTGAGGTCAATTTTTATTGCATCTGTATTTGTATGTGGAAATGGTATGCTCTTTTATCAGCCCTATTTGCAGCCTTGACTGCAATTTTTGCGAAAATCGGGATTAAGAATATTGATTCCAATCTGGCAACTGCTATTCGCACGTGTGTTATTTTATGTATTACCTGGGGGATTGTTATTGCCGGAAGTGGAATGGGAGGGATCAAGCATTTATCCGGCACAAACTGGCTGTTTCTTGTCCTGTCGGGATCGGCAACTGGATTGTCGTGGTTGTTTTATTTCAAGGCGCTGCAATTGGGGCATGCTTCCAAAGTAGCGCCAATTGATAAATTAAGTGTAGTCTTCACAATTCTGCTGTCATTTCTTGTACTTAGAGAACCGTTCAGTTGGAAAGTGTTGCTTGGCGGATTGATCATTACGGGAGGGGTACTGATTCTGCTTATAGAATAAGTATTTGACGCCTTTCTCTTTTCTTATTTCTCATATTTACTTGAGACGACGGTTATTTTCATTAAATCGTTGTCTTTTCGAAGTTTGACGCCTGATGGAGCCAGATAGTTATTGATTTCGGTCGTATAATAATAATTCTGACTCATACTAGTAACTCTGTTCACAGGGATTACTAACAGCCTTAAATCTTCATCAGGGGTTGTTATGAGATGATAACTTAACAAATTGTGAATATTATGAAAAAAATAGGTGCGCGTATCTGAACTATATCCGAGTGTTGTGGCTGATGGATCTGTTTGGGTAGATGAAATATAAGTCGTGATATTATTCTCAACATTCCGGTTTTGAAAGAAAGAGTTGAGCGAGTCTTCGGGCATTAACAGCAGGAAAGGAGGAGGCGCCAGCGCATACGGCCAGTTTTCATTCGGCATATATTTAAGACTGAACAATATACTATTTATTATACGACCTTCGATGACCGTTTTGATTGTTGGAGTCGGCAGAACGTAACGGGTATAGATACCGGCCGGCGTTTTAACGAATGTATAGTCCTTATTTTCAGCCAATAATTGTTCGGTATCCGAATTTTCAAATCGATTCAACTGGACTACTTCTTTGGTTGTGATAAACCGTTCAGACAAGTAGACTAACGACTCTACACCGGCAGTGTCTGTTTCAATACATTGATAATCAATACAGATGTCTGTTCTTTGTACATCTAATATACAACCACTTCCGTATCCCGTAGTTAGATAGATGCCGGGGAAAAAACCAAGAAAGGCTTGTTGGTTGTTAAAAGATGCCGGATTATGAATAGTTTCATCATATATTTTTTGTCCGAGTTCGAGAGGCAGTCGTATGTTAAGACTTCGGTAATAATACGAACCTGAAGCAGTAGTAGCCGAATCAAGGAGTGTGCCATTGGAGGCGGTAAAGACCAGCGAACCTAATTCCTTCGTCAGATCGCAGTAATCTGCCGGATCGATATTCGTAAAATACACTTTATCTAATGGTTTAGTGACGGGAAACACTTGTATCTGCATGGGTGTATTCGGATTACCGATGGTCACGTAATAAAGTGTAACATAGATGGAATCAATTTTATTTTCATACGGTGTTTGATAAAATTGAAATCCATCCTGACAATAAAATTGGCACAAATAATCGGACTTTAGCCGTCCGTATAGCGGGTCATAATATTCACCCAGTAGTCCATTGGTTGTTTTCGCGAAAAGCGAATCCCGCTGTATGGTCGTAGCCGTCAATTGAAACGTATCAACGTAGACCGTAATTTGGTCGCCTGTCGGCAAGGTCGTAGCACCAACCATACTCAATTCATTGTCGCATCCACTCAGAATTAGTATCCCCAGACACAAAACGGTGATCAGGTGTTGTTTTATTTGCATCATTTCTTTAGTTTTGATTCAATAACCGTGTCATAAAATGTGTTGTACAGATCAATATAGTTTTCGGAACAGGGATAAGCCAAGAAAGGCTTTTTGCTCTTCTCTATATGTTCAATTGTTGTAGGGTCAATAATCGGACTGCCCTGAATGATTCCATCCGAAAAATGAATGGCTAATTTTGTTATGGACAGAAAGTCAGGTGTTTCAATGATTTTCAAATCTTTATCTGTGACTCCATCTTGCTTTAACTTTTCAGCTAGCCGACATCCGAATGTCGATTTAAACGATTGTTCATAAATCGAATAGATGATCTTTGTTTTAGAAAAACAGGGATCATCCAAGTACATTCTTCTTAAATAAAGAGGCGCAAAGGCTGTAAGCCACCCGTGGCAATGGATGATGTCCGGTATCCAGCGTAACTTTTTGATGGTTTCAAAAACACCTCTCACATAGAAGATACAGCGTTCATCGTTGTCCTCGAACTCATTTCCATTTTCATCGGATACGGTTGCCTTTCGTTGAAAAAAATCCTCATTATCAATAAAATAAACCTGCATTCGTGCGGATTGAATGGAAGCGACCTTAATAATCAACGGGTGATCCGTGTCGTCAATTATCAGATTCATTCCGGAAAGCCGGATGACTTCGTGCAATTGATTACGACGCTCATTGACACATCCGTATTTAGGCATAAATGTCCTGATTTCTCTTCCACGCTCCTGAATCCCTTGCGGAAGATCTCTGCAAATCGTGGAAATTTCGGATTCCGGTAGATAAGGAGTAATTTCTTGGGTAATAAATAAAACTTTTTTAGCAACCATTCTCATATGAACTATCAAAAACGGCTACAAAGATACTAAAAAAATTCGTTAAATATCCAAGAGTTTGTGAGAATGATTCTTCAAAAACATTAAAATATGTTTATATTTACCGTCGATTCATCATTTGTTTTTGATTTATTTTTGTTGCCTTGCAGGCGATTGGGGTCAAATGTATGGTTGTAAAATGTTGTTTGAAGTATGGAAATAACAAAGACTATCAGGGAGTTAAAGCGATTTTTAGCGAAAGAAAGGCAGTCCGGAAAACGTGTTGGATTTGTTCCAACTATGGGTGCGCTGCATGACGGACATTTAAGTTTGGTAAAACACTGCATGGAAGCCGATGAGGTCTGTGTAGTCAGTATTTTTGTGAATCCGACCCAGTTCAACGACAAGCAGGATTTAGCTGTTTATCCGCGTACGCTTGGAAAGGATTGTTTGTTATTGAAATCTATGGGGTGTGATTTCGTGTTTGCGCCTTCGGACAAAGAGATGTACCCCGAACCGGATACACGTGTCTTTGACTTCGGCACTGTTTCGCAGGTGATGGAAGGCGCTTCTCGTCCGGGACATTTCAATGGAGTGGCACAGATTGTAAGCAAGTTGTTTAATATTGTCGAACCCGATAGCGCCTATTTTGGTGAGAAAGATTTTCAGCAGGTTGCCGTTATCAGGGAAATGGTCAGGCAGTTGCATCTGCCGGTACGGATTGTGTCCTGTCCGACGCTCAGAGATGCTGACGGATTGGCGTTAAGCAGCCGGAATGTCCGCTTATCAGCCGAACAGCGTCAAATTGCTCCCGTTATTGCTGCTACGTTACAAGAAAGTTGTAACTTTGTGTCCAAGAAAAGCGTACAGGAGGTAATTGATCTGGTAGTAGACACGCTGAATAATATACCGGTATTGCGGGTGGAATATTTTGAAATAGTGGATGGACAAAGTTTGCAACCAATCCGGGTCTGGGATGAATCGACGGAGCCGATAGGCTGTATCGCTGTTTTTTGCGGGGATATTCGCTTGATTGATAATGTGAAGTATGGTCAACGGAAAAAGAGATAAAATAATAAAGGAATGTATATCGAAGTATTGAAATCAAAGATTCATCGGGTGACGGTGACCGAAGCTAATTTGAATTATATCGGAAGCATCACGATAGATAGAGACTTAATGGATGCTGCAAATCTGATTGCATATGAAAAAGTGTGGATTTTGAACAATCACAATGGCGAACGTTTTGTCACTTACGTCATTGAAGGCGAACGCGGTTCCGGCGTCATCTGTTTGAATGGTGCTGCTGCGCGGCGGGTGCAACCCGGTGATATTATCCTTATTTTATCGTATGCCCAAATGGATGTTGAAGAAGCAAAACAATTCAAGCCGACGATTGTTTTTCCCGATACGGCAACAAACCGGTTGATTTGATTCATATTCAAATGTATACATACCGGCATATATGAAAGGTCAGCTATCCGATATTTTTGAGTTGGTTGGCTCAGAATATCATTAATGTAACCGATACGGCGTTTCTGGGAAGAGTTGGGGAAGTTGAGTTGGGCGATTCGGCTATGGGAGTATATTACATATGTATGTTCACCATCGCACTCGGATTCAGTATAGGCTCACAAATCATTATTGGTCGGCGGAACGGCGAACAGAATCATCAAGCAATCGGACCGGTTGTCATTCAGGGAATGTTTTGTGGGGCGGTGCTTGCTTTGTCTATGTTTCTCTTTTCCATGCTTTATGCTGGTAATATGATGCGGTGGTTGATCACTTCCGATACCATATGGCAAGCAACGGTCGACTTTTTAGACTGGCGGGTGTACGGATTTTTCATTTCTTTTCTGAGCGTTATGTTCAGGGCGTTATTTATAGGAATTACACGAACCAGGGTGTTGACATTAAATGCCCTGTTGATGGCTTTCGTCAATGTGATATTAGATTACCTGCTGATTTTCGGAAAAGGAGGATTTCCCCAAATGGGCATTAAGGGAGCTGCCATTGCGTCAATAATAGCCGAAGGCGCTTCGATTCTTTTTTTTCTTCTTTATATATTTATAACGGTAGACAGAAAAAAATACGGACTTATTCATTTTCACTCGCTTGATTTGCGTTTATTGAAACAGGTGCTTAGTATTTCAATTTTTACCATGCTGCAATATTTTGTGTCTATGGGTACTTTTTTTCTGTTTTTGGGGGTTGTCGAACGATTAGGTCAGCGCGAGTTAGCCGTAGCCAATATTGTGAGGAGTATATACATTCTGATGTTTATTCCGGTGAACTCGCTTTCAATAACAGCCAATACGCTGGTAAACAATATCATGGGAATGGAAAAAATCGGACAGGTAATTCCGTTGATTCGAAGGATTGCTTTTCTTGCGCTGGGCGTAATGATTCCTTTTTCCATTGGCTTGTGTCTGTTCCCTCATGCGGTTTTATCGGTCTATACGAATGATGCAATTCTTCTAAACGCCTATTTATCACCAGTATATGTGATTGCCATAGCCGGACTTTTCTGTTCGGTATCGCATGTAGTATTTAGCAGTTTGTCAGGTACAGGTAATACGCGTTCAGCACTTGCTCTTGAACTAATTATATTAGTTATATACTTTATTTATATCTATATAACAGGTATCAAGATGCGTGTGCCTGTACATATTTGTTTTATCGCTGAATGGATATATTTCTTTGGGCTATTACTAAGTTGTATCTTTTATTTTCGTTTTGCACCTTGGGATAAGAAGAAAATTTAGCGAAATTTCCCCAAAAAGACAGAAATTATTTTTCGATTTGATAATTTTTTTATGTGCTGAATTGCTAAAAGTTAGCGTGGTAACATTTTTTTTGATTTTTTTTGATTTTAAGAGTGAATTATATAAAAAGTTTTACTATTTTTGCGACGGGCACATAATAAAGAATACGGAAATGAAACAAGACACAAAGGATTTAATTCTTAGAGAATCGTTTAAACTGTTCGCATGGAAAAGGTACGAACAGGTTACAGTTTCTGATATGGAGCGAGTAACGAAGTTGACACGAGGGGCAATCTTCTACTACATGAAAAACAAAGAGCATCTATTTATCGAAGTATTGGATAAATACATGTTTAGTGGAAAGGATGTACCGGTGAATGATGGGCAGACGCTGTTGTCGTACATTGATTTGTTTATAGAACAATTGAAAAAGACTAAAAAACAAATGAATCTGTTGGGCGTGAAGAATATGAACTTTGCTTATGCAAATATTGCCAATCAGGCAATCTATTATTATCCCGACTATGCTAAAATAGCCAACGAGAAGGATAAAGAGGATTTGAATAATTGGGAAAAAGTGTTACAGTATGCTGTTCGGTCGGGTGAAGTAATGGATACGATTGAGGTAGAAACTGTTGCCAATATCTTTTATCGAACGTACACAGGATTAAGTAACCAAGGAATCATCCTTGATGATGGGATTGATTTGGAAGAAACGTATAAAACTTTTTTAGGTATGTATAATTTAATTAAACTGAAGTAAATAAAATATGATGGAAAAAGAAAATATGATGAATGATAACGCAAGTTATTCAAAGAGGATCAGGCGCACGAATGCTGAAATCAAAAAAGGCATCTTTGATGCAGTATATCAGATAGTTAAAGAGCATGGGTTTACGGTTTTATCAATAAATCTGATTGCAGACTATTCCAAAGTCAGTCCGATAATCATTAGTAAACGGTTTAAGGATCTGGACGATATTATCGACCAGTTTGTCGGCCGTTGGGATTATTGGATTGATATTTTCAGTGATAGCGGAAGAAAAGAAAAAACAAAAGCCTCTTACCAACACACCTTAGAATCCATATTGGATATTATTTGGAAGAAAAAAGCCATTCAACAGATTCTTGCTTGGGAAATAATCGAAGACTCACCCTTGCTGGATCCTATTATCAGTGATCGTGAACAGAGAATTGAAGAAATGCTCAACCAGTATATCCCATTGTTCGAAGGTAGCGAATATGACATCAGGCTGATTACTGCAATACTCCTTGCATCTATTTATTATATAGGAAGCTACAAGAAAAAGTCCTCTTTTTGTGGAATGAATATGAAAGGAAACATCGGGAATTTAAAACTACTCGAAGGGGTCAACCAAATTTCAAACCTTGTGTTTGAGAAAGCAGAAAAAACAACAGAAAAGGAAATCGCTAAGAAAATGCTAAAAAGTGGTGACAACGTTGAAAAAGTAGAACTCATAACTGGACTTAGCCGGGAAGAAATAGCAGCGTTATAACTTGGAGTTGTATGTTTCATAAGGCCTGATTTTTCATGCAAAAAAGGCCTTTTTTGTAATTATCTATTTAAACGTCAAACTTATGTCAAAGAAAATTTCAGTAATTGGCGTCGGCAACGTAGGAGCTACGTGTGTCAACGTATTAGCTGCGCGCAACGTAGCATCCGAAGTTGTGTTGCTTGATATCAAAGAAGGAATATCCGAAGGCAAAGCGATGGATATGATGCAGACAGTCACACTATTAGGCATCCATACGCGGCTGAAGGGCGCTACAAAGGATTATGCAGCTACAGCAGATTCGGATGTAGTTATCGTCACATCAGGTATTCCGCGCAAACCCGGGATGACACGTGAGGAATTGATCAACGTCAATGCAGGAATCGTCCAATCGGTCGTAGAAAACACATTAAAATACGCTCCGGAAACGATACTTATCATTGTCAGCAACCCGCTGGATACGATGTGTTACCTGGCAACTAAAATTTCAGGATTACCACGCAACAAGGTATTAGGTTTGGGAGGTGCTTTAGACAGTGTCCGATTCAAATACTACCTGAGTGAAGCAATGCATGCCAATCCGAACGACATAGAGGCGACCGTTATCGGAGGACATGGTGATACGACCATGGTTCCGCTTGTTTCATTGGCAACCTGTAAAGGAGTGCCGGTGACGAATATCCTGTCGCAGGAAAAGCTGGAAGAAGTAGCTGCTGCGACCAAAGTAGGCGGAGCTACCTTAACCGGATTATTGGGTACATCAGCCTGGTATGCACCGGGTGCTGCCGCAGCTCTTATGGCTGAAGCGATTGTCAAAGACCAAAAACCGATTATTCCCTGTAGCGTATGGCTTGAAGGCGAATATGGTCAACGTGATTTGGCAATTGGCGTACCCGTTGTTTTAGGACAGGGAGGCTGGGAAAAAGTGGTGGAATTTCTGCTTACCGATGCAGAAAAAGAGGCGTTTATAGCCTCTGCCGACGCAACCCGTAAAGTGAATCAACTCCTGATAGATATCGGAATGATTTGAGTTTTTTTCAATGGGAAAAGATGCCGATATCAATCTGGTTGATGACCGGTTTACTGTCGTTAGGACTTTTTGTAGAGGGGCTGTTGTAGCATAAATAATAATAAGATGAGTGCCGCTATTCAGAAACTTAACTCCGGATTGATGGTTTTCACTTTACCCGAAAACCATATGAAAATGGTCATTACTGTCGGGTTGCACATCAACAGTGAGTGGACAAAACGGTTCAAACAGTGGGCAGCACAAAGGTTCCGTGAAGATGTTCTTACAATCAAACGTAAGTCTTCACAACAACTTCCCACAGCGGAGCCGTATGCGCGGACTATTCAGGTTGGCGATGCATTAATACATTGCCTGATAGCAGGTACTGAAGATTGTCCTGCGTTGGTATGGCTGCATGGTAATGGTGAGAATTTGCATGTTTTCGATCCGCAGATCCACTATTTCTTGCCGTATTACAGGGTGATTGCCATAGATACCCGCGGTCACGGGCAATCGACGCGGGGAACAGCGTCATTCAATTTCTATACTTTTGCTGCTGACCTGATTGCCGTGCTTGATGAACTCCTGATTGACAAGGCGCACATAGTCGGTTTTAGCGATGGGGCAATTACTGCAATCCATGCGGCATTAACTGCTCCAGAACGGATCTCGTCCATAATGTTGCTGGGTGCAAACTACCATTCCAACGGATTGCGGTTGATCACCCGGCTGCAAATTCGGGTGGCATATGCCTGTTTATCGGTTGCTTCATTGTTTTCGGCAAAGATGCGCAGAAGGAAAGAAATTTGGGGATTGATGCTGCATCAGCCGAGCCTGACTCTTGAAGAATTATCACGTATTACCGTACCGACACTGGTAATAACCGGCGAGAACGATATGGTGAGCGAGTACCATAGCAACGAGCTAAGCAGTGCTATTGTCAGCTCTAGGCGGCTGATTATTCCGAACGGCGACCATTTTTGGATGGTTAAAAATCCGGACACGCTCAACTGGTGTGTCATGGATTTTTTGCAAAAAGATTTGTCCGGTGGTTGATTGTATGTAAAAAAGGCGTACGTTTGCATCATATATTTACGCAATGCCATTGCATTTTATTAACCCGACATGCTTAAAACTATAAAAAACAATTAACAATAAGCACAAAATCTGCATATTGCAAAAAATACAATTATTGTTTTATAGGCGGCATGTTAATAATCAAGATAAAATGAAGTGCAACTTATGTATATCGGGTTTTTGAATTTGGAAGAATCAGCGGAAGGCTCTCTTTTTTTGCGGGGTGCAAGACAAATAGGCAAGAGCACTTTGCTCAAATTTATGACAAACGCAAATAAAAAATGGTTTTAAAAACATTCACAGAAGTAAATACTTGATACTTCAGGCAGAGCAACACCGGTAGTGAACTTCAGTTTCAGTACGTTGGCACTGGAGTCAAATGCACCTTTTTGTTTTTTCGATCAAAAAGATGTATATTTGTCCAATTTATGCAATGAACGGATGATAACAAATAGAAGAACATTCCTAAAAACCCTGAGTAGCGTGGCCGTCTTTTCCATTGTGCCGCGACACGTCCTGGGGAAAGGATTTATGGCGCCAAGCGACCAATTAACGAAAGGGATTATTGGTACGGGAGGCATGGGACGCGAGCATGTGAGATATGCAGGAACGCGTCTGGTTGCGGTGTGCGATGTGGATCAAAAACATCTGGAACAGGGTAAAGCGTTGGTAACAGATCATATTGCCGCCTATCATGATTTCAGGGATTTGATTATGGACACGAATGTGGATATTGTCCATATTGCGACTCCTCCGCACTGGCATGGTATTATGTCGGTGGAAGCGGCGAAGGCAGGCAAGGATATCTGGTGTGAAAAACCGATGACCCGGACTATTGGGGAAGGGAAACGGGTGATGGAAGCCGTAAAGCAGTACGGACGCATGTTTCGCTTAAACACATGGTTCCGTTTTACGGATCAGTTCTATGGACTGGGGACGCCAGTCAAGCCGCTGAAAAAACTGGTTCAAAGCGGTATGTTAGGATGGCCGCTGAAAGTGGTGATCAGCAGTCATACCGGATTCAACTGGAAATTTTTCTGGGTAGGCAAAGAATACCTGGAACCGGAACCGATTCCGGCGGAATTAGACTATGACTTTTGGTTAGGACCGGCTCCATACAAACCTTATAATGCCCACCGTGTACATCAGACTTTTCGTGGATACTGGGATTACGACGGAGGCGGATTGGGTGATATGGGACAGCACTATATCGACCCCGTTCAATATTTCCTGGAAAAAGATCATACCAGCCCGATCAAAGTAGAAGTGGATGCACCACAGCAACATCACGACGCAGTCGGCGTCTGGCGCTCCATTACATATACGTATGAAGACGGCTGTCAGATTATTCTCTGGGGCGAAGATTACGGCGACCCGAATACCCCCTATATTTCAGGGCCAAACGGCAATGTTTACCGGAATTTCGTCTGCGACATACCTGACTGGGAAAAGAAATTAGCCGATTATCCGGAGCCTGAGGTGCAGGTAACTGATTTTATGGAATGTGTGAAAACGCGCAAGCCGTTTGCTTTGAATGAGCGGAATGCTTTCCGTTCATCGACCATCGTAAATATGGGTTTGGTAGCGCTTCGGCTGAACAGGACACTCCATTTTGATCCGGTGAAACTTGAATTTATCAACGATGAAGCAGCCAATCGGTATATGGATCAGCCGATGCGGGCTGCCTGGATGATATGAAGATTTAATAATTTGAAATTTAAATAGGATTGAATGATATGAAAAAGATAATTATATCAACCGGAATCTTTTTATTGTGCTGTGGGAGCATACTGATGGCTCAAATGCCTGCGAATCGTACGCCACAGACCATTATTGCCGATGCACTGGCTCAAATGCCTGCACACGATGCAAGATCGTATCAAACACAGATCAGTAATCTTTGTTCTATCGCTGAGGAAGCAGTTCTGACGCTGGTAAAAATGATGAACGCTCCCGGCAAAGGAAGTAATGAACAGGTAGCGTTTGCCTTGAACGGCATGAGTCATTATGCAACAGGCGAAGGGCAATCCGACGTGCGCAAGGCATTGGAAAGCGCTTATCTGAAAGCACTGGATCAAACAGATGATATTGATACAAAAGCATTTATTATCCGTCAGCTTCAGATTATGGGACAGGATGAAAGTGTGGAAGCATTAGGCCGTTATTTGAATCAGGAAGATTTATGCAGCCCTGCGGCTTTGGCTTTGGCTTCGATTGGGACAGAGAAAGCCGGACAGGCATTACAGGTCGCCCTGCTTCGCAGAATGGGTACGGCCAAAACGCAACAAAGCGTACTGCAAGCCATAGGAGAAGCACAATTGCCTGTAAACGAGGAGTTATTAAGAGGAATGGTCGGTACGGGAGATGATGATTTCCGGCAAGCCGTATGGTTTGCGTTGAGCCGGACAGGAACGAAAGCCTCTTTACCTGTTTTGGCTTCTGCCGCAGAAAAAGCAGGTTTCAGGATGGAAAAGACAGGCGCAAACGATGCATATATTCGTTTGATAGATAGGGTAATTGCGCAGGGTGATTTGAAAGAAGCGGAAAAAGCAGCCTCTGACCTGTTGAAAAGAGCGACAAGAGCCGGTCAGACAGCTACACGGATTGCAGCGTTACAATTATTAATGAGTGCACAAGGCAATAAAGCGACAAAAACGTTGACGACTGCCTTGAAAGATGGATGCAGGGAATACCGGAGCGCAGCGTTGGACGCTATATCCGAAAAGGCAGGCAAAGAACTGTATATCAGCCTGATCAAATCTTTACAAAAAGCAAAACCGGACGTAAAGGTCGATCTTTTGAACTGGATTGGCCGCGAAACGGAATGTCCAGACAAAAAGGCGCTCCTGAGCAGTCTGGAAACCGGCATTGAGACAACCGCCATACAACTTATCATCAGACAGGCAGAAAGCGCCGACTTCAACGTCAAACAGGCTGCAACCATGGCGCTGGTGCGGATTGGGAATATGCAAGCCATCGCTCCGATTGCAGCATTTCTGACAAGCGACGATGCGCAGGTTATCGCTTTGGCGAAAAATGCTTTGTCCACATTTAAAGGAGACATCTCGCCCGTTGTAGCCCGAACGATTCCATCTGCTTCTGATAAAGGGAAGGTTGCTTCTGCCGAATTATTAGCTTTGCGGAAGGCTACGGGGCATGTAAATAATGTGTTGGAATTGACGAAATCAGGTTCGGACGACGTGAAGGCGGCTGCCTATCAAGCATTGAAGGATGTGGTGGGCGAAAAAGACCTTACCAATATGTGCGGTATGCTGGAATCAGCCGACCAGCCGGAAATTGCACTTTTGCAACAGGCCGTCATTTCAGCGCTTTCATCACAGTCTGCCTCTCAACAGGTTGAAACGATTACACGCCGGATGATTCAGGCAGGCGAAAACAAGAAACATCTGTATTATATACCTTTGGCAGCCACCGGCGTAAGTCAGGCGTTGGAGACGATTGTTGACGGATTTAAGAAAGGACAGGGCGATGCCAGAGAAGCCGCCTTTGAGGCGATATTGACCTGGAGAGGTTTTGAGGCTGCCGATGAACTGTTTGGAGTATGTACTGATCCAGCGGCTTCTGCCTATTTCGACCGTGCGCTTACATCGTATATCCGCATGGTTGCCAATCCTTCGAGGACACCTGAAAACAGATTGATCTTCTTACGAAAAGCAATGGAGATAGCCAAAACCGATGCACAAAAAAATACCATCCTGAATCAAATTGGCCGTACGAGAACCTTTTTGGCGTTGTTGTACGCCGGAGAGTTTATCGACCAAAATGCGTTGAAAGAGACGGCTGCGACTGCCATAATGAATATCGCTTTAGACAATCCGGAGTATACAGGCGAAAATGTGATTGCCTTACTCAACAAAGCAGCGGCGGCATTGAATAATCCGGATGCCGATTATCAACGCCAGGCTATCCGCAAACATATTGACGAAATCCCTAAAGAACAGGGATTTGTCTCGCTTTTCAACGGAAAAGATTTAACCGGATGGAAAGGGTTGGTGGAAAATCCGATTAAACGCGCCCAGATGAGACCGGTTGAACTGGCTCAAGCGCAGGCAAAAGCCGATGAAATCATGCGCAGAGACTGGTTTGTAGAAGATGGTTTGCTGGTATTCGACGGAGAAGGATACGATAATATCTGTACGGAGAAACTGTACGGAGATTTTGAAATGTATGTGGACTGGAAACTTGCCCAAGGCCTCGAACCGGATGCAGGCATCTATCTTAGGGGAACGCCTCAGGTTCAGATTTGGGATACTTCACGGGTGAAAGTTGGCGCTCAGGTAGGTTCTGGCGGATTATACAACAACAGGGTACATGAAAGCAAACCCCTGAAAGTGGCTGACAATAAGCTGGAAGAATGGAACACGCTTTATATTAAAATGATAGGCGATCGTGTAACGGTGGTGTTAAACGGCGAATTAGTCGTTGATGATGTGATTCTTGAAAATTACTGGGATCGCAGTCTGCCGATTCCTTCTATCGAACAGATTGAATTGCAGGCACATGGAAGCAAGGTCTATTACCGGAATATTTATGTGAAGGAACTCGAACGTCCCGACCCTTTCACACTTTCGGCAGAAGAACAGAAAGAAGGCTACAGGATTTTATTTGACGGAACCAATATGTTTGAGTGGACAGGCAATCTGGTTGACTATTCGCTGGAAGACGGGTGTATTGTCCTGACTCCGAGCAGAGGATCCGGCGGTAATCTGTATACGAAAAATGAATATGGAAACTTTATTTTCCGCTTTGAATTTCTGTTGACGCCGACGGCTAACAATGGACTTGGCATCCGTACTCCGATGGAAGGAGACGCTGCTTATGTAGGCATGGAACTTCAAATTCTGGATAACGAACACCCTGTATACGCTAACTTGGATGATTATCAGTATCATGGTTCCGTATATGGCATCATTCCGGCCAAACGGGGTCATTTACAACCTGTCGGCGAATGGAATTATCAGGAAGTCATTGCGGATGGCGACCATATCAAAATCACATTAAATGGAGAGGTGATTTTGGATGGAAATATTCGGGAAGCAGTAAAAGACGGAACGCCAGACAACCGGGAACATCCCGGTCTGTTTAATAAAACGGGACATATTGCCTTTTTGGGACATGGCTCAGTGGTGAAATTCCGCAATATCCGGGTAAAAGAATTGAAATAATAACGTTTATTTACATCTTTATTGATAATAATTATGTATTTTTGTGCGAATAATAATAATAGCTTAATATGAAAAAGACAGGATTGTTAGGGATGGCTCTTTGTTTGGTTCTGGTATTTGGCACGTCGTGCAAGTCAAAACAAAGCGCTTACAGAGCCGCTTACGAGCAGGCTCAAGCAAGAACAATGGAAGAACCCGCTGATTACGATGATTTTACTCCTGTATCGAAACCGATAGAAACGACAGAAACAAGACAGGAGCGAATTACTCCGATTGCGGGTGAAAATGCTGCGGGCATCAGACTGTATAGCGTAGTGGTTGGAAGTTTCAGGAACAGAACAAATGCCTATTCCCTGAAAGAACGCATGGAATATGAAGGATATTTGCCTATTTTAGCCGAGAACGAACAGGGAATGTTACGGGTGATTCTGACCAGCCACGATAATCGTTCGGATGCAGAAAGAAGCCGTGATGCAGTTCGTTCAAGATATTATCCGAACTTTCAGGATGCATGGATACTCGAACGCCGTTATTAAAGGAATGGGATGAATCGAAAAAAAGGATGTTTCTGATTGAGCGGAGAAGCATCCTTTTTTAATGAGTATGAATATGAAGGGTAGTATAGTGTTACCCCGCAATAATAACAAAACAGCCCGCTGATTTGTTTACAAAGAATGAAAATTGAAGTAAATTTTTCGTTAGCAAACCTCAATACATTCCGACTGCCTGTAAAAGCACGCCGGTTTGTGGAGTATGCAAATGAAACTGAATTGGTCAACATGCTGCAGGATGTCTCTTTTCAGAAACTATCTGCTTTACATGTGGGACGCGGGAGTAATTTGCTTTTTTTGAGCGATTTTGAAGGAGTTGTTTTACATTCGGCAATCAAGGGAATTTCGGTAGTCGAAGAAACGGACGATACTGTATTGATACATGTCGGGGCG
>Ga0099364_10003558_pt1 | contig 24114 bp, 29 predicted proteins | sample TergutTh196P3_FD_73070 | JGI IMG/M metagenome (GOLD analysis project Ga0099364, IMG submission 73070) | Microcerotermes parvus P3 segment gut microbial communities from Pointe-Noire, Republic of the Congo - Th196 P3 | ecosystem: Host-associated > Arthropoda: Insects > Digestive system > Gut ...
TTCACCCGGGGGGCGGTATCACCGACGGCGACGACCAATAGAACCGGAAGCGGTATTCGGACAAACAAAAGCCAACAAACAATACAATCGCTTCCGGGAAGCAAACAAGAAGAAAGTATTGATATGATGAAATTCATCTCATTTAATCACTTCCCCACCATCGTCCCGATATTTTCGCCTTTGAGGGCTTTGAGAAGGTTTCCTTTTTCGTTCATGTTGAAGACGTAGATGGGGAGGTTGTTTTCCCGGCAGAGGGTGAAGGCGGTAAGGTCCATTATTTTCAGTTTTTTCTCGTAGGCTTCGTTGTAAGTCAGCGTTTCGTATTTGACGGCTTTGGGGTCTTTTTCGGGGTCGGCGGTATAAACGCCGTTGACGCGAGTGCCTTTGAGCATGATGTTGGCATCTATCTCGATGGCTCGGAGGGCGGCGGCGGTGTCGGTGGTGAAGAAAGGGTTGCCCGTTCCGCCGCTGATGAGGACGACGTATTGTTCTTCCATATAGCGGATGGCGTTGAGTTTGCTCATCTTCTCTACGATGGGTTCGATGGAGAGACCGCCCAGCAGTTTCGCTTTCACGCCCATATTTTGCAGTGCGCCTTGCAGTGCCATGCTGTTGATGACTGTTGCCATCATGCCCATATAGTCGCCTTGTACGCGGTCTGTTCCACGTGCTGCGCCTTGCACTCCGCGGAAGATGTTGCCACCGCCGATGACGATTGCCATTTGCACGTTATGTTCCGTTGCCCGTTTTATCTCTTCGGCATACATCGTTAGACGTTCGGGGTCGATGCCGTAATGTTGTTTTCCTATCAGCGCTTCTCCGCTGATTTTCAATAAAACTCTTTTGTACTTTGTCATATCTGTAAAAATTATAATTTATATCCTATATTGAGAAAAATCCCGGTATCTTTTAATTTATCATTTCCGGTAATGGAGACGCTCAACGGACCGACATAACTGTTATATGCTGCCGTCACGCCGTATCCCATTTTGAGGCTGCTTATGTTGAAAAGTTTTGCGAAGTCGGAGTCTATTTCGCCTGCGTTGAGCGTAACTATCAAAAAAGTTCGTTGTTTATAGACTCTGAATTGGAAGTCGGTTCGTCCCACGTACGCGAAACTGCCGTTGAACGCCATGTTTTTTGCGCCCATGAAAGGTATCAATCCGGGCAGGGCGCGATAGTCAATGCTGCCGAAATAGGCTTTATACTGTATCGGCATGTTTTCTATCGGCGTGGATGCTACCGCAAATGCCGCCGGACGAATCGTAAAACGCGGCGACAGGGAAATAGACTGCTCCCATCGAAAAACACCGAACCAGTTGACATACTCCTTTTTTCTGTCGCCCGAAATGCCTTTTACCATCTTGCCGGAGAGGGAGAAATACATGCCCGACGTCGAATAGTAGAGCGCATCGCGCACGTCCAACTCCGAGAAGAAGAAAAGGTTGAAAAAACCTTCATTGACGCTGCTAAACGGCAAATAATCCACGACAGGGCGCTGTCCGCTGTATTCGATCTCGGCGCCGAGACCGATGTCAATGTAGTTTTTGTAGATGGATTTCACGAAAGGACTTAACGAAATATCGGCAAACCGGAACATGGAGGTCCGTTGTCCGTTTAGATAGTGATACATGTTGACGGCTTCTATATCGAGCGACAGTCCGGGCGATGGGCGCATCCCGCGATTGACGTAAAAGTTCCCCAAAATGGAAATATTATCGCCCAGCGCCATCATCACTTCCAACTTTGAACCGTGGACAAACAGATTGCGGATGCTCCCTTTTAAGTTAATCGCCGCCTTATAGTCGGAGTCGAAATGGAAACTTGCACCGATGGATTGCCCGATGGATTCGGTTACGAAGACCTGCAACACGGCTCCGTCGTGGCAAGGATAGAGTTCGTAGCGGATGTTTGAAAAATATTTTGTTCCTTGCAACATGTACATCCATCGTTCAATGTCGTTGAAAGCGACCATTTCGTTGGGTTGAAATTTCTTGTAACTGTTCATCAACACGTCGGAGACGTTTCGGAGTCCGATATACGTTATCTCTTCGATGAAGATGGAATCCATCGGTTGCAGGTCGTGTTCGGAGAGCGGTTTATATTCGATGGTGTTCAGCGAGTCCGCCAGCGCTTTCAGTCTTGGCAGGAAGAGTCGTCCGGCTTGTTCGCCGCGCATGATCAGCGAGTCGCAGTTGTTGAAACTCATCATGTCGTAGCCGGAGATGTCGGGATGGATGTAGATGTCGGTCTCTGCCACCGCTTCGCGTTGCGCTTTCCAACTGTGATAGTTGATAACGTGCCACAAATCCGAAATCATCCCTCTTTGCCTTTTACTGCTCAGTGGGATGTGCGGGTCTTGCACGTCCACACCTATAATAATATCCACGCCTCGCTGTTTCAGTTCCAGGACGGGGAAGTTGTTGACCAAGCCGCCGTCGCTGATAGTCCGTCCGTTGTAATTTGTGGTGGAGAAGAAACCCAATATCGCCATGCTTGACCGCAAAGAATATGCCAGGTCGCCCTCCTCTATGACCACCGGGAGCATGTTGTCCAAGTCGGCGCCCATGCAAAGAAACGGAATAGGCAGTTGGTCAAATTCGTAAATCCGGTACGCCGGAGCGCACAACCGCGACAGGTGCATGGTGATCTCCTGCGCCTCAAAGATGCCGCTCGGCAGGGCAATCCCTGTTCTGTTAAACGGGATGTTGATGAAAAATTTCTCGTCGTCGCCTTTTTCGTCCATGTTCAGATATTTGCGCGGATATTTATCGGTGATTAAATGGTTCCAATTTTGCTCGCTGACCATCTCTTCGATAAACTCCGGACTGTACCCCATCGCATAAAGTCCGCCCATGATAGCACCCATGCTCGTCCCCGCAATATAATCCACCTCCAACCCCGCCTCCCTGATGACTTTCAAAACGCCAATATGCGCAAACCCCTTTGCCCCTCCCCCACTCAACACTAGCCCCACCTTCGGACGACGCTGTGGCTGCGCTACGCTATCTGTCGGCGCCTGCTGCTGCTCCACTATCTGCGTCGGCTCTTGCGCCATACAAACGGAACAGAGCAGCATGAACGCTACTATGATAACTGCCCTTATTCCCTTATTTTTTTTCATTATGCGATTTGTTGTCCTTACTTTAACATCCAAAAACGTTCACCGTTTTCCCATTGACGACTTGCGGCTTTCTGTAGATTTTTTCATTCCACGATTTTTTCGGATTGCGGTCAAAAGCCACAAGCCAGCCTTCGGTACAGCCGAGGGTATTCATTTACTTTAAAATAACATAATCTTCAACAATAAACTCAGACACAAAGTCCTGATAATACCCATCCCATTCTTTATTCGACATTAATTCGTAATACCAATAACTTGTGCTACCCTTTGCATTACCTGTATATCCTTTTACTAAGGAATAATGATTGTTGTTGACAAAAATCACTTCAGGATAATCTTTTCCATATTTTTCAATCTCGTCTAAGTTGTTTAATTGAGGGGGAATAGTATCCCTAACCATGGATTTTTCCCATATCTCAATTAATGACTTTTTATAATCTTCAGCATATTCTTTTGAAGAAAAAATAGAAAAACAATCATTTCCATTTATGATCCATACGGTATTGTTCTTTAATTCCATAATGTTAATACTTTAAAATTCATAAGTTATAATAAACGCAAAAACAAAAAAATTATTGGTTAAGGAAAAATACTATTCCATAACCTCATCCGCCGAGATAACCTCAATATCTTTCAACTCCACCGCCTCTATTTTGAACTTAAAGTCGGACAGGTTCTGACTCTGTTTGTCGTTCACATAGACGTAGAACGGGTATTCTAATTCGATGGGAATTTCCGTTACGATGTAGTTCCACCACGTGCTGCGTGTTGCCGTTACGTTGGGCGCCTGATATTGGAAATACTTGGAATACACCGTTTTATCGTCTTTATCGCGAATGATGATAAAGAAGTATTGCAGGTTCGCCCTGTTTTCTAAGAAACGCTCGATGTAGAGATAGACGTATCCGCCTGCCGCCACGCTTTTCAGACTGTCAACGGTGGCATGTACCGTTTCGCTGTCAATCTTTTGTCGTTTCCAACTGGAGCCGATGTTTTCGAGTACCTGATTCAGCGAATAGTAACCCACGTTGGTTACTTCGCCTACGTTTTGGTACAACTTTGAATCTTCGCGCTGACCATATACCTGTGTAACAGGATGGCTGAAAATGGTTCTCGTATCGCCATCCTGCCAGCGAATATCAATCAAAAGGTCAGCCGGCACTGTTCCTTCCTGAGCCGACAAAAAAGATGCGGCGAGAAGGATTAACGTTGTTGTAATGATTTTTTTCATCGTAAATATCTTTTAATTTTTAATTTATTCAAAAACAGATACATTAGTAAGGACGGCTTGCAGTTGTCGCAGCAGCGGACGTTTGTCGTTATTCGGATGATAGAGGAAAGCGTCAATGGTAACGAGTTGCTGCGTCGTCGGATGGACGAAAGTGTAAGAGATAAAGGGACCGCCCATGAAATCGCCTTCCAACTCCCAGAGACCGCGCATCTCAACGGCAAAGCCGTTCATATAATCAGACATGATTTCCGTCTGGGGATGGATATAACTTGTGGCGGTTTTCATGTAAGAGCCGGCGGTCGGACCGGAGATATATTTGCGCCCGACTCTGTTACGCTCAAGGATTAAACTGTCGGTCGAAAATTGCAGTTCTGCCGTGTAGGGTCGTTGCCAAATCATGATGCTTGCCGTCATGTCGCTGCTTTTTTGATGCCGTTTCTGGTAAAACCACAAAAAGTCGTCATCTTTCTTTACGACCTGAAAACCGGCAGGGATGGTCATGTTCAGGCTGAACTGCTTTGCGATGTCGTTTGACAGTCCCACATTTTTCCCGAAGTCGGTCAGGTTGCGGGCACGCAGCAGTTCGTTTTGGTCGAATTTTTCCAAAATCGTCCTGCGGTATTTGCGGAAAAGAGTGTAAAAGGCGGAGTCGGACGCGGCGTTAAACTGCACGACCAACTGCGGCGTCGCCCACACGTCTCTGTCGGAAAACACGCCCTCTTTGATGGTGTCGTTGATGTTTACTATTAATATATTGTGATGCCTTCTGATGGGAATTTGGGAATTAAGATCCCGTTGTGGCATTGCGAAAACGTCGTAGAGCGCTTCGGGCTGCGGCAGGCAGAGGTCGTTCCGTGTAAAAAATTCTTTAACGCTGTCGGCAACGGCGCCCGGATAGGCGTTGTCGCTGATAACTAACATCATCTCATTGGTTTTTCCCGTCGAACCCGAAAGCGCTCCTCCCTTGCCGTCGGAAAAACATTGAGAAAAAAGCAGCAGGCACAAGCCGGATGCTGCAATAACTGTCCAAAGGTTGTAGGTTTTATGTTCCATGCTATTATTATTTTTTTGGCAAAGGTACAATTTTTATTTGAGTTAACGCTTAACTCAAAAAATCGTATCTTTGCAGCAAAATTATAATCATGCACATAGCAATCTCCGGAAACATCGGTTCAGGCAAGACAACGCTGGCAGGCTTGCTGGCGAAACACTTCGGATGGGAGGCTCATTACGAGAACATGGACAACAACCCCTACATCCACAGTTTCTACGAAGACATGCAACGCTGGTCGTTCAACCTGCAAGTCTATTTTTTGAATACGCGGTTTCGACAAATCGTCAACATCCGCAACGTCGGCAAGAGCGTCATACAAGACCGCACCATCTACGAAGACGCCTGCATCTTCGCACCCAACCTGCGCGACATGGGACTGATGTCGTCGCGCGATTACGACAACTACGCCTCGCTGTTTGAACTGATGTCGTCGTTTATCGCCCCGCCCGACCTCTTAATCTATCTGAAAGCCTCCGTCCCCACGTTAGTGAAACAGATCCAACTGCGCGGACGCGAATACGAAGAAGCCATCCGATTAGATTACCTCAAGTCGCTCAATGACCGCTACAATCAATGGATAGAAACGTACAAATTAGGAAAACTGTTAGTGATAGACGTGGACGAACTCGACTTCATGGAACGTCCGGCAGACCTCGGCGCTATCATCGAGCGCGTGAATGCTGAGTTGCATGGGTTGTTTGAGATTTAATGATTTAAAGATTTAAAGTTATGCCAAGATTCATCGCCATCATCCCCGCCCGTTACGCCTCCACCCGCTTTCCGGGGAAGCCATTAGTTGACATCGGAGGAAAATCCATGATCCAACGGGTTTACGAACAGACGAAAAAATCGAATGTCAACAGAATCATCATCGCCACCGACTCGGAGTTGATATTAAACCATGCGGCGACCTTCGGCGCTTACGCCATGATGACCTCCGAACACCACCAAAGCGGCACCGAACGCTGCGGCGAAGTCATTGCCACGCTATTGCAACAAGAACATATCTCAGAAGACGACGTCGTCATCAACGTTCAGGGCGACGAGCCGTTCCTGAAACCCGAACAGATAAACACCCTGATGGCATGTTTTAAAAATGTTTCCGGTTTCCCAAACCGAAAAGTAAAAATCGCCACACTGATAAAATCCGTAAAATACGACGAAGTCGCCTCAGACCCAAATGTCGTAAAAGTGGTCGTGGACAACAAACAGAACGCCATATACTTCAGCCGGGCGCCCATCCCGTTCTACCGCAACGCCACAGAGAGCGAATCGGCGTTCTGCCGGAAACACATCGGGATTTACGCCTACCGCGTCAAAACGCTGCTAAACTTAATAGAGTTAGAGCCATCCCTCTTAGAACAAGCCGAAAAGTTGGAACAACTGCGCTGGATAGAAAACAGATTTAAAATCCGCACCTGCACGACTGAGGAGGAGAGCACCAGCATTGATACGCCGGAGGATTTGGAAAAGATTTCTTCCCTAATATAGCAACAAGATGCGAAAATTGAAAATGGAAGAGTTGGGCAGAAAGACCGTTTCTCAGTTTCATCAGGCTGAGAAAATTCCCATTACTATTGTGTTGGAAAACATTCGTAGTTTGAACAACATCGGTTCTTTTTTTCGGACAGCCGACGCTTTTCTGTTGCAGGAAATCATGCTGTGCGGCATCACCGCCACGCCTCCACACCGCGACATCCACAAAACGGCGTTGGGCGCAACCGACACAGTGGCATGGCGCTATTTCCCTACCGCCATAGACGCCATCGCCGAACTCAAAAAGTCGGGACACGCCATCATCGCTGTAGAACAGGTCGAAAACAGCGTGAAACTCAATGAAAATTTTGAAATACAGCCTCCCTTGGCGCTCATCTTTGGCAATGAAGTAGAAGGAATCTCGCAGGAGGTCATCAACATGTCGGATATGTGCGTAGAGATACCGCAATACGGAAGCAAACACTCGCTCAACGTAACCGTCTGCGGAGGAATCGTGATATGGGAGATGTGGAAATTTTGTCGTACATTTGCACCTCATTCTAAATAATAAATCAAATGAAAAATATTAGTTTTTTAATCATCGTAGTAATGCTTTTTTTAGCATCGTGTACCCCTAAGAATCAGGTAGTTATCACCGGCGACATTTCCGGCTTGGATGATGATGTTACGGTCTTTTTAAGTATCAGAGAAAATAAAAGTTGGGTGAAATTGGATTCCTGTACCATTCAAAACGGGAAATTTCAGTTGAAATGTATTGTTGATGAGCCCCGGTTGGCTTATCTGATGATGGAGCCGCAGAACATCTTTTCTCGCACGCCGCTCTTTCTTGAGCCGGGCAAGATGACTATCACCGGAAATGCGGAAGATGCCGTGATCGTCGTCAGCGGATCGAAACTCCACGATGAGTATCATTCCGTTATGGAGCAATCCGACGCCCTTGATGTGCTGTATGAGAAACTCTTAACAGAATATAACGCCGCACAGGAATCCGGAAACCTGATGGGCATGGCAATCGCAAAACTTCAATTAGATGACATTGAAAACCAACAAGTCAATCTGAAAAAAGACCATGTCAAAGAACATCCGGCGTCGCTCGTTTCATTGGTTCTTATCACGTCGGAGTTGATTTATTACGCCTCGTTGGAAGATTTGGAGATGTTTAAGTCGCAGATTGACCCGTCGCTGTACGACACCAAAGCCATGAAAGAGATTGACACGAGAATGGCTGTACTGCAACAATATGAAGCCGGTCAAACCGTTCCCGACATCGCCCTGCCCGACACTGCCGGCGTTGTACAACAACTTTCCGAGTTACGTGGAAAATATGTCATGATTGACTTTTGGGCATCGTGGTGCAAGCCATGCCGGATGGAAAATCCCGAAATCGTCGCCATATATCAAGATTTTCACGAACAAGGTTTCGACATCTTTGCCATCTCTTTGGACAACAGTCGGGAAGCATGGATTGACGCCATCCATAAAGATAATCTGACATGGACACACGTTTCGGAACTTAAAGGATGGAACGGAGAGGTCTCCAACGCATTCTGCGTCAACTCCATCCCCTCCAACCTGCTCATTGACCCCGAAGGGAAAATCATTGCACGCAATGTCTTTGGGGAAGAACTGCGGAACATTCTTGAGATGTTGATACCTTAATAAACACGATTATGTCGAAAAATATTTCTAACAGTGTCATTAGCGCTGTGATTATTGGCTTGGCAACAGAAACTGGTCAAGAAGACGCTGTTTTTGAAGTTCCAGCAGGCGGCGGAAAAGATTGTGATGAATCTTTTAAATATGTCGACGAAGCTATTAATACCTATGGGGTTACAAGAGAAGGTATAAAAAACGGTTTCAGAATTTCCTTCAAGTAGCCTGAAGTTATTTTAATAGAATATTTACTCTCCCGCAGGGAGATAATATTTGGTAGAAAACGAATTAAAATCCTTGATACAGCGTGCCGTTAGGTACGCAATATTAAAAAATACCGACATATTGCGTACCTAACGGCACGCTTTCTACGGAGAGCATCATTTTTCTACCAATATTTTGTCCCTAATGGGACATCCCACCATGCCCTCTCCTTTTCAAAAAATATTGAAAATGAATATATTGCATTTTTGTTATATAAAAGAGCACAAAGTACACACAAAGGACAATACCGTCATTCCTGCGAAAGCAGGAATCCCCCTAAAGCAAAGCGTCGAACAGGAGATTGCGGGTCGTTGCCCGCAATGACGTCATTAGCCACTTGCGTACTTTGCGAAAAATCTTTGCGTCTTTGCGTTAAAAATTCAGTTGTTCAATTATTCAATTATTCAATTATTCAGTTATTGAAAAAGATGTATCTTTGCACAAAAATAATTAATACCTAAATTATGAAAAAACTATTTTACGCAGTAACAGTATTTTTGTTGAGCGCCTCATCCGTTTGGGCGCAGAGTACCGGATTGTCGAATCCGCAACAACAGCCGTATATGTCGGCAATCATATATCCGCCAAGAGTTTCTACTCCATCTACCCGTGATGCGAAAGCCGATCCGAATCCGGAGAGTATATGGGTGAACAGAGAAGAAACGGTCAATGGAACACTTGTAACCACGCTTACGCCCGAAGAACTGTTGCAGGAAGTATTGCTTGGTCAAGGGAATACATGCGGCATTGAAGGATTGATAAGTAATGTCTCCTTTACGGGATACGGGTGGAGTCAGGGAGGTTCAATGTGGACGCAACCGGCGGAAAGTAGAAGTTTGTCCTATTTCAGTCATGGAACTGTGGATCAAGAGGTTACGATAAACGGATATCCCATCGTGTGGAGTTTGGACATGGAAAGCGGCTTACTCTTAACAACGGGCGTCGGTAGAGATGCGGAAGGACCGAATGATGAAAGTAGCGGTTGTGATTCTCCATATCCATACGTTTCGTTACAATACGACCCTGAATTGAGCACGTTGATAGACGGTAGTAGCCTTCGCAACGGCGCTATATTGGAGTTTGACTTCGTTCCGTTGCAAGATGAGATAAGTTTCGACTACATTTTCGCATCAGAAGAGTATCCCGAATTTGTTCACTCGAATTTCAACGACGTGTTTGGGTTTTTCATTTCGGAAGTGGATGCATACGGCAATATTATTCCCGGCACGACGCAAAATATTGCATTATTGCCCAATGGCGCCGGTATCGTCTCCATCAATAACGTGAATAACGGCTATACATACACGAACTCGCCATCATATTTTCCCGGCGACGATCCGACCAATCCCCAATACTACGTAGCGAACTACGAGTATGCGCCCTATCAGGGAACGTATATGCAATTTGACGGTCGCACGACTGTTCTTACGGCGAGGGCAGATGTGGTTTCCGGCAACAAGTACCATTTGAAATTGGCTATTGCCAATGTTATGGATGAGCAATATGGCTCAGGCGTGTTTTTACGGGCAGGGAGTTTGAACTTGGGCAGCGGTTTAAAAAACTTTGGCGAAGGCGGCGTGGAGATATACAACGTCTTCGAAGGTTGTGAAAATGAGTTGGCATTAAGTTTTCCGCCCAGCGATACGGAGACCACCTATATTGAGTTGGAATATAGCGGCTCTGCCGTAAACGACATTCTGCAATTAGACAACTCGCCGATGCCGGTAGCGTTCACCGTATTACCGCTGGAGACGTCGGTAACCATTCCTTACCAGGTGTTAACGCCGGTTACCCTCAACGGAGGCGAAATACAAATCATCGCCACCACTACCAGAGGCGCCTGTGAACGGATTGACACCATTGTCTTAACGGTATATAGCAAAGTCAATCCGGAAATAATAGCCGCCATCTGTGAGGGAAATGACGGAACGATCACCGTGATGGCTACCGGTGGTTCGCCCGATGCCAAGATGAGTATTGACGACGGTTTAACGTGGCAACCTGTAAGCGATCCGTTTAGCGGTTTAGCGCCGGGGGATTATCTGCTGATGATAACGGATTATATCAGTTGCGACACACTGTTCTTTCCGATAACACTGGTTGGCTATCCCGAACTCTTACAACCCAATCCGGTCGGAGCGACAATTCCGTACAATACCACCCACACCTTCAACTTGGGAGCAGCCACAGGCGGCTACGGCGCTATTACCTACTTCTGGCAAGAAAGCGTTGACGGCTTAATATGGGCGGCAGCAACGGGAACCAATAATAATCAATATTATACCACACCGGCTTTGACCGGAGACATGTATTACCGCCGACAGGCAACAGCAGAATTTTGCGGCGACATCACTTCCGATTCGGCGTTGGTAAAAGTCGCTGCACCCGACGGTTGCGTCCCGATAGAACCGCTTGTCCTGCAGCCGAAAGAGGGCGTGGTGCTTTTCATCTGGAACCCAATGGATGTCATTCCCGGCTTCCTCGGCGTGAAAATCACCAGAAACGGCGCAATCATTGACCCTGCGGTTATAGATACGTTCTACACCGACTACGTCTCGGTGGGCTATCATCTCTATTGCTTTACCGGACTGTATGCAGACATCGAATGTCCGTCCAACTGCTTCGTCGTGTACGTTTACCCGCAGTGCGACGCCGTTGACGACGTTACGGCAACCATCATCGAACCCGACAAAGTTCGCGTAAACTGGATGCCCGTCGAAGCATACGGATTGATCAACTACGCCATCTTCCGCAACGATGAATTTTTAGACTACACCACCCACACATACTACATAGACGAAAACGTGCCAACCGGAACGCATATATACAGCGTGGTGGTGAATTACGACAAAATACCATGCGCCGAGTCCGAACCCACAATGTCCAACGAGATACTTATCGAAACATGCACACCCATAGAAAATCTGCAAATAACAGACGCCACTACCCAACAGATAACCCTCACATGGGAATATCCCGACTTCGACGAATTTCCCGTAACTTTCGACATCTATCGCAACTACAACCGGATCGCCAACGTTGACGAACTCCATTATACCGACGAAGGCGATTTTACAACAACGCTTACCTATTGCGTACAACCTGTTTACGAAACCTGTCAGTCTCCGCCGGTTTGCGTAACGATAGCGTTTCCGCCTTGCCTACCGGTTGACGTAACCAACGTCGTAGCAACCGGCAATCAGGAAGAAAAAACCGTTACCGTGAATTGGGAATACGCAGGCACAGACGCCACCTTCGACATATTCAGAAATAACAAGTTGATAATCAACACCGCAGAGAAAGAATATACCGACGCTACCATCGAATACGACGTGGTTTACAAATACTGCATAACGCCTGTGGCAACGTGTCCCGACGGCGGCTCGGCGTGCAGTACCATCGTCATGGACGAACCGACAGGCATCAACGATATTTCGACAGGCTCAATATCCGATGTGCGGATTTATCCCAATCCGACGACGGGGTTAATAACGATTTGCGATATGCGATGTGCGACATCCGATAATCCGACATCGGACATCGGACAATCGGAAATCGAAATATTTGACGTCTTTGGCAAAACATGTAACGTGTCACGCGTAACGTGTAACGAAAACGAAATGGACATTTCGTTTTTACCCGCCGGCATCTATTTCATCCGGATACAAACCGACAAAACCGTCATCACCAAACCTGTGGTGGTGATACATTAGATTTGGATGTGAGACTTTAAGATTTTGAGACAGCGCCCTGCTGAGCCACCTACTTCTCTCTAAAATAAATCTGAACCGGCACTCCCGTAAAATCATAGATAGAGCGCAATCTGTTCTCAATGAACCGTTTATACGGGTCTCTCACATATTGCGGCAGGTTGCAGAAGAAGACGAAGGCAGGAAATGGCGTTGGGAGCATGGTGATATATTTCACCTTTACCTGTTTGCCTTTCACTGTGGGTGGGGGCGTGTCTTTGATGATGGGCAGCAGTTCTTCGTTGAGTTTTGAGGTGGAGATGCGGGTTTTCATCCGTTTGTAAACGTCGCGGCACTCTTCCAAAGTCTTGATGATGCGCTGTTTCTTGGTAACGGAGGTAAAGACGATAGGCACGTCCACGAACGGCTGCATCTTTTCCCGAATCTGCGCCTCGAAAGCGAGGTGCGTATTGGAATTTTTTTCAACCAAATCCCATTTGTTCACCACCACCACGAGTCCTTTGCGGTTTTTTTCGATGAGTTGAAGGATGCTGGCGTCCTGACTCTCAAAACCATCTTCGGCGCTGATCATCAAGATGCAGATGTCGGCGTTTTCGATGGCGCGGATGGCGCGCATCACGGAGTAGAAGTCAATGTTTTCCTTGACTTTGCCTTTTTTACGGATTCCGGCGGTGTCCACCAAGTAAAAATCGAATCCGAAGGATTTGTAACGTGTTAAGATAGAATCTCTTGTGGTTCCGGCGATGGGCGTTACGATATTTCTTTCGACGCCGACCAAGGCGTTGATGAGCGATGATTTTCCAACGTTAGGACGTCCTACCACAGCGATGCGCGGGATGTCTTCCTGACGTTCTTCCTGTTCGTTGGGTTTCATGCAGAGCGCCATGGCGTCTAACAGTTCGCCGGTGCCATGTCCGTTCATCGCCGAGATAGGATAGATTTCGCCCAATCCCAAAGCGTAAAACTCGGAGACACGGATGTGATGCACCGCATCGTCCACCTTGTTGGCAGCCAGAAAGACGGGTTTGTTCGAGCAACGCAACAGTTGGGCAACGTCCTCGTCCAAAGCGGTCAATCCTTCGGAGGTGTTGACCATGAAGAGGATGAGGTCGGCTTCCTCAATGGCTAAGACGGCTTGTTTACGGATTTCTTCTTCGAAGATGTCGTCGCTGCCTTCGACATATCCGCCGGTGTCAATGACCGAAAAGGCGATGCCGTTCCAGTCGGAGACGCCGTAATGACGGTCGCGCGTTACGCCGCTGGTCGGGTCAACGATAGCCTGACGCATCCCCGTTAAACGGTTAAAAAGCGTTGATTTCCCGACGTTCGGACGACCTACTATGGCGATGATATTTCCCATGAATTTTAATACTTTGTTTAATTATTAACGAGGGGCAAAGGTACGATTTTTTCATCCAAGATATTGTGCCGCCACGTGATTGTTTGTAATATGCCTGATTAAGAAGATATTATCGTATTGTTGATAAAACACATACCATTCTGTTAATTTGTTTGCACGATAGATGATATACTTCATATTCTTTGCATATCGGGAAAAATATTGTGGAGCATTTCGTCCGGGAAATAGTCCTATATTCCGCCTCACATAGTCTAAAAGTTTATCAACATAAGACTTTGCACTATCCGGAAAACCAAAATAACCTTTTTCAAAAAGAACAATTAATAATTCGTCTAAAAACTGTTCAACTTCTTTTGCGTACACTATTTCTCGTTCCATTTCCATGCATCTATTCGCATATACATTCGCTGCCTGAGTTCGTCCTCTGTCATGGCTGATGCGTATGCCTTTTCAAAATCATTATCACAAGTTATCAATTCGATTTTTTCCTGACAAAAAGTGTTTTTTTCGTCATATTCACGGAAAAATCCCTGTTTGTTTTTTCTTGTTTTTTCGATTGTTATAGTATCCATTGGTTATTCTTTAAATTCACTATAATTATTCAAACCTACGCCTTCCCCGCGCTCCCCAACACATTCTCTACCTTGTGCATATAGAGCGCTTTCAGACTGTCGCGTGCGGGTCCTAAATATTTTCTTGGGTCAAACTCTGCCGGTTTCAGCGCCAGCGTCTCGCGGATGGAGGCGGTCATGGCGATTCTTCCGTCGGAGTCAATGTTGATCTTACAGACGGCGGAGGCGGCGGCTCGGCGAAGTTGCTCTTCGGGGATGCCGATGGTGTCTTTCAGAGCGCCTCCGTAGTTGTTGACGACGGCGACCAACTCCTGCGGAACGGACGACGCCCCGTGCAACACTATCGGGAAGCCGGGTATTCTCTTCTCTATCTCTTCGAGGATGTCGAAACGCAGGGGAGGCGGGATGAGGATGCCGTCGGCATTGCGGGTGCATTGTTCGGGTTTGAACTTGTTGGCGCCGTGCGAGGTGCCGATGGAGATCGCTAAGGAGTCCACGCCCGTTTTGCTTACAAAGTCCTGTACCTCAGATGGTTGTGTGTAGGTGTGGTGTTCCGCTACTACATCGTCCTCGATGCCGGCAAGAACGCCCAACTCGCCTTCTACCGTTACATCGTATCGGTGTGCGTATTCCACAACTTGACGGGTTAAGGCGACATTCTGCTCGTATGGATGGTGCGAGCCGTCAATCATCACCGACGAAAATCCCGAGTCTATACAATCTTTGCACAGTTCGAAGGTGTCGCCGTGGTCTAAATGTAACACAATCGGGATATTGTATCCCAACTCTTTGGCATACTCCACCGCACCCTGCGCCATGTAACGGAGTAGCGTCTGGTTGGCGTACTTGCGTGCGCCGCTCGACACCTGAAGTATCACCGGCGACCTTTTCTCAACACAAGCCTGCACGATAGCCTGCATCTGCTCCATGTTATTGAAGTTAAAAGCGGGGATGGCATACTTCCCTCCTATTGCTTTTTTAAAAATTTCTCTGCTGTTGACAAGTCCTAATTCTTTGTAACTGACCATATTGCAATATTTTTAGAATTCTTTTGATGCACAATTCAAAGAAGATGATCGGAACTCAATTTTTTTAATATTCAGTTTATCTAACCTGTGTGCGTATTGAAAATCCAATTTCACGATTGATCTGTACTTTGTGTTGTCCATTTTGATATTTTTTAATGATTAAACAATAATAATAATACGCTGCAAAAGTACGGAAAAAAAATGACAATTTATTTAGAATATCCCAAACGCAACGCAAAATGATAGATGAGTGAAAAGATTTTCCCAAAAATAGATCAGAACCTATACCCAACCTCCAAACTGACAGTCTGATTTTTCATCGTCCTATCCCCTTTTTCCGCGCTCAGGGTATTGATTAGTCCGGCTTGGTATCCGGCATGGACGCTTATTCCGACGCCAAATTCGTAAGCGACCATCACGCCCAATCCGAAATCCCATCTGTGCATCGCCGCTTTGTCGGTCGTTTTGTCTTTTTTGTAGAGGTCAACGTTGCCGGGCGATTGTGTTGCGTCGAGACCTAATCCCACGTATGGTCCTGCGCCGAGGAGCACCTGTCCCGAACCGGCATTGATCTTTCCCATACAGTATATGGGAAGTTCCAAACCCCAATACTTGTAGTCTGTTTTCGTTTGAGCGGCTTTGTCTTCCATCTCGGAGGATTTGTAATGAAGCATCAGTTCGTATTGAAGCACGAAATGGTTGCTTTCGAGTTTCAAAAAGATGCCCGGCGAGACGCCGGGTTTCATGTTGCTTTGGCAATCGTCCATGTTTCTGATGATGAAATTGGACATATTGGCGTTTACCTTGACTCCGAACGACGCTTTCATATTCGCTGTCGAGGTATGCGTGGTTGTGGTGATGGTTCGCCCGTTGGCGCTGATGGTTTCGGTAGTGGTGTAGGTTTCCGTTTTGCCGTTCCGGTTTTGCGATTGCGTCTCGGTTGTTGTTGTCTGTCCGGTTATCTGTCCCAGAGATGCGACAAACATCATTGCTGCTGTTACTAAAATTTTCTGCATGACTGATTAAATTTGAATGAAACACTTTTTTAATAAAATTATGGCGCAAAGGTAGATGGAAAAAGATTACAAAAAAGTCCGAAAAGAGTGTATTTTTGGTCAAAAAGTCGTATTTTTGTGTTTTAATAAAAAAGTTGTAGATATCATCGTTTAGACAAAAAAAATGGAACCATCATTAGATTTGAAATAATTGTTTACCTTTGCCGCCTGAAATTTATATTTAATAAAACCCATATCGTTATGAATAAAGTATTAGTTGCTACAGAAAAGCCTTTTGCGAAAGTTGCAGTAGAAGGAATTAGAAACATTGTGGAAAAGGCTGGTTATCAGCTTGTTCTATTGGAAAACTACACCGACGTCAATGACTTTTACAAAGTCGTTTCCGACGTTGACGCCTTGATTGTGCGCTCCGACAAAGTTACCAAAGAAGTCGTGGACGCCGCGAAAAATCTGAAAATAGTAGTCCGCGCCGGCGCCGGTTACGACAATTTAGACTTGCCGGCATGTACCGCCAAGAACATCGTGGCAATGAACACGCCCGGACAAAACTCCAACGCCGTCGCCGAATTAGCCATCGGACTGATGGTCTTCATGGCACGCAACGCATTCCATCCGGGTACCGGAACCGAGTTGAAAGGAAAGAAACTGGGCATTCACGCCTACGGCAACGTCGGCAAGTTGGTCGCCAAAATCGCCAAAGGTTTCGGAATGGGAATCTATGCCTTTGACCCGTTTGTACCGGCAGACGTCATCGAAAAAGATGGCGTGAAAGTGGTCGCCACCGTCGAAGAACTCTACAGCACCTGCCATTACATCTCGCTGCACATCCCTGCCAACGACAAGACGAAGAAATCTATCGGCTACGACCTGCTGTCGAAGATGCCCAAGGGCGCATGTTTGGTCAACACCGCACGCAAAGAAGTCATCCACGAAGAAGAACTGATGAAAATCATGGAAGAGCGTCCCGACATGAAATATGCCACAGACATTGCCGCCGACACTCAAGCCGCCCTGAACGAAAAGTTCGGAACCCGCACTTTCGCCACACCCAAAAAGATGGGCGCCGAAACCGCCGAAGCCAACATCAACGCAGGATTGGCATCTGCTCAGCAAATTGTGAACTTTTTAGAGAAAGGCGATACCACCTTTCAAGTCAACAAATAAAAATCTGATTATTAATAACTTAAATACCTATTGCTATGTTTGAATCAATGGAAGAAAAAAATGAATCAATGGAAGGGAGAACCTTTTCATTTTTCAGGTTTGAAGACCTCCGTATCTATCACAAGGCGTTGGATTTTGCCACCTTTGTCTATCAGAACGTGGGCGCCTTCCCCGAAGACCTGAAGCGAGACCTTATGGACACTTCAACCAATATCGTGTTATCCATCGCACAAGGCTCGTTCCACGGAAAACCACAGTTTGTCAACATTTTAAAAGAAGTACGCGATTCCATCCGCTCCTGCGTGGTCTATACGGCTATCGCGCAACGTATCGGCGCTTTTTCCGAAACGCAGTCAGAAGAGTCAACCGTCCACCTGCAGGAACTCAGCAAGATGCTCGGCGCATTCATCGGGTCGCTGTCGGATAAAAGACCGACGCGACACGCTCATGACGAAATGTCTTCCGACATTTCCGAATTTCCGGACATTGAATAGTGTGCATGGACGTATGACAAATTGCATCAAAAAGCAATAAATCATTGCGTTTCTCGCGTAAAATTTTTGCGCCCATGTGTTTTTTTTACCGCAAAGTGGGTGTTTTCCGTTGTAAAATGAAAAAAATGAATAACTCTGCGGACATTCTATCAAGCAAGGAATCTTTAAAGCGACAATTTGAAATGCGCCCAAATAGGCAAGTTACATAGTTATATGCCGTTTTATTCAATCGCACTTACCTTATTTTTGTTTTTTTTTTCGGACAATTCGGACGCAATTCGGACACAATTCGGACATTTAGGGAAAAATGTATCTGGAAGACTTTGTATCTCCCTCATTTTTAAGCAATTTCATTTCTGCCAATTCGGACAAATCTCGCCTTGCCGTTCTGTCGGCAACATTATATTTTGTGGCATATTCCGAACCTATTAATTTTCCTTTGTCTTTGAAAAACAATAAGGCATTGAAAGGTTATTTTACCAATACAGACCTTTCGGCAAACGAAGTTTACAAACAATACCGTGACTTGTGGGTCATAGAGCGGGCATACCGGGTATTCGTTAGCTTAAAAACTCAACTGTTTTTATGGTAGGGGGATTGCATATAACGTAGAAGCGGCTTTATGAAGGCGGGGGCTCACAAATGTTCGAGCGGGAACAAAACTTCCAAATTATCACAAAAGTTTCTGCGGACATACCCCCCTGCTTTCATAAAACCGCCCGTTAGCCGTTCGGCATTTCACCTTTGCGTTTCAGGCTCGTTAATGGTATCATTATTCAAGGGCTTTTTCAATTTACGTCTGTTATAATCAAGTATTGCAGAATCAACTTGTTGCTTATTCCACACTCCACAAAGCAGTTTACTTGCGCATTTATCAAAGAAAATAGAATCTTGATACTTTCTTTCATAATAACCTGATTCTCTCAACATCGTTTCAATTCTTACTCTTTCAGCCTCACGTTTCGGATACTCTTGTATTTGTTGATAACGTCCATGTACAGAAAATGTAATTAGTAGTAGTAATATAGTTGAATAGATAATGCTTTTTTGCTTTATTCGTTTAATGAAATTTCTTTCTCCAAGATAGTGAAATTTCTTCCAATATATTTTAGGTCCATAAATAGACCCAATTATAGCAAATGGTAAAAGGATTAGGGCTGAGTATAATTGCATTTTAGTATTCAAGTCACTTTTATTTATATAGCCAATAGTTAGAACCTGTGTCATACCGATTGTAAACCCTGCAAACATCCAAGCATTAACAATCATTCCACTAAAAAGACCATAAAAAAAATTATACGGAAAAAAGAAAAACAATATATTACACCAAATCGGTATCTTAATTGGTACTTTAAATTGTTTAAATAAATATGTGTCATAAAACAGACGATATTGTGGACTTCCAAAATATCGTGTCGTATTAAATATCAAATTCCATTTTTCTGTTAAAATTTGATTTTGCGACTGGTTTGCTACAAAAGGAGTTAAAAGCTCATAACATTGATTTATGTTATTTACAGATGAGAAATACAATGAGTTATTTTCCATAAAAAAAACTACGGGGAATTGTTTTGGTACTTCAAAAGATTCAGGAGAATAATCAAACAACTTATTTTTTTCAAAAAAAGAATAAAATCGTTCCGATGTGCCGGCTATAAATAAGACCTTTTCTTTGTATTGTTGGCATTTATTAAATTCCCAACTAACACCTTCCGTCCCGTCCAACTGTAAAATAATATATTTTGATTTTTCTATAAATTTGATTACGGTAGATTTCCAATCGTCATCAGTTTTGTATACTCTTTTTGCTCGAAATATTTTAGGCAATAGTTCATCTGGTTTTCCTATTGCATATACAGGGTAAATATTTGACAATAAATTTACAAGATTTTTCTCTAACATTCCATGTTTATCAGTATCTGATTGAAAAGAACGTAAATAAACGATAAAATCATGTGTTTCTTTAAGTGGATTTTTAGCTTTAAAATTATTTATGAAGAATATCAAAAATCCAATAAAAATGATAGCAGAGTAGAGAAGTATGGAAACAAGTATATGTCCTTTCAACTGTCTACTAAATATTGGAAGTATTACGAAACAAAAAAATAACAAAAATGATTCAATAGTAATAAATAAAGTTAAGATATATAAAGGTCTCAATTTTACGGTTATATGAAAATCTTTTGTTTTTAAATGCTTATTGAAAATTAAATATAACGCAATCGAAAGTATTGTTGATACTATAAAAATAATTGAAAACAACATAAATTTAATATTTTAAAATTTGTAATACTTTTCTCTTAATGATATAAACTTTTTTGTTTGCAAAAATACACTTTTTTCTAAATTTTCGCTACATTGTCCACTCGCACTATCTCTCGCAGGTATCTAACTGTTGATTTTCCAACTCTTGAAAATAGCACTGCGCTGTTCTGCGGGATATTCTGTCATCGGCAATCGGACCCTCTATAATATCATAATCGTGTTTTTGTTCGCTACTCGCACGGTTGCGGTTCAGTATCACAAAATCAAGCCACGCTTCGTTGTAGTCTGCAAAACGCAGAGTTTTATATTTTTCGTCCGCAAAAGCTCGCTCATAAAATATAAACTCCGTTACAACGCCTTCTGTATCGTGCATACTGCCTATTATGCCTGCCCAAATTTCTGCCTGTTTTCGTAATTTGGTTACATAAAAACCACGTCCAAAATCCTTGTTAGGCTGACATTTAGATAAATCTATCCTGTCAATTTCCGTATAACTGCCGTGAAAAACCCGCATTATCGTTGCCCTCCGTTTTTGTAGCACACATCATACAAATATCTTACTGCCCAAAATGGATTTTCGGCGTGCAACGCCCACCAATGCTTCATTAAGAATGCCCAACCACCATATTTTTTTAGATAAAAATAGGCATCCTGGGTTCCCATTTTGTATTCATCAGCAAATTTGGGTATGATGTAACTGATAAAACTGATCTTGTCTGACGTTTCTTTATTTAACACTCTTGTTTCCATATCAAAATGTTTTTTATAAAAAAAAGTTTAAACGCAAAAGTAATAATTTTATTTTGAATAGTGGATAATTATTTTCTCCGTTGACGTTTTTCAATAAATGAAATCTACGGAAAAACTTGACCGCTTGCCGCTAACGCCAAAATAGGCGAACTTATTAAAATGTCTTCTATTTTTGTTTCTCTTATTTCCATACAATTACTATTTTTAGTTAATTCCATTTCATTATCTTTTTATTTATTCAATATTATTTTGTCATTTGTAATTTGCCCAAACAAACATTGTCCGTTTTTTACACATATCGTTACAAAATACATGCCCGACTGCGAATAATCGTAGTCTTTCAGGCGAATGCTGCGGCGGTGGTGAATGGTTGGGTTGTATTTCATTGTCCGAACTGTGATTTATTTTATTGATTTATATTGTTGCTCCGTATTTCACGGATGATATGCTATTATGTTTTTTACGAATTTGCTCATTTTGTTTTTGTTTATAAAATTCATAATTTCATTTTCAAATTGTTCTAAAATTTTGTGATTAAATGCAATATGTCCCATTTTGGGGATTAAAACCAATTCTGCATTTTCTATTGATTTCGCTGTCTGAATACCTCCATATTTATTAACGGCGTAATCTTCTTCGCCGTGAATGACCAAAGTTGGAATTTTCACGTTTTTCAAATCATTTGTTCGGTCTGTCAAAGTTTCCTGTGCTTTCACATGACTTGCTCCAAGCGCTCCTTCTATATTTTGTCTTTCATAAAGATTTCTTGTGTACTCAACGGCTAATTCTTTATCAAAATCGGCGGTGCCATTCAGATATTCCCAAACTTTTAAAAATCCGTCCAAATCATTTTTAAAATCATTATGAGGTTTGTTTGACAAGTAAATTTCCCAAGTTTTTTCGGGTGGCAATGGTATATTTGGAGAATTTGTTGATGAAGAAACTGAAATCATAGAAATGATTCGTTTTGGATAATATATTCCCAATAATTGAACAATAAATCCACCCATTGAATGTCCAATTATATGTGCTTTATCAATATTGAATGAGTTTAAAATTGACAGGGCATCTTCTACCAATTGCATAAAATCATACGGATTTGTATTCCAATCTATCTTGGACGAATATCCAAAATCACGGTGGTCGTACTTTATGGCAAAAAATCCGTTATGTGCTAAATTACAGAAAAGTCTGTCTGACCAAAAAGAAGCGTTTGCTCCCGCGCCAGTAATAAACAAACACGCTTCATTGGTTTTTTTGCCGTATGTTTCAACCCATAATTTCAGGTCATTCTCAAGTGAAATATATTCTTCGTGTTTCATATTCATTTTTTTATTTATCAAAGTCAAATTTCATGCACAGTCGCCGTCCGCGGGTTGACGATAATGCACAAATATACGCAAAAACTCCACCTTTGCCTGTCCGTTCCGCTTTGGCAGGGATATGTGTCCCAAATACACGGTTCACTTCTGTTTTGCATGATTCGATTCCTTGAAAATATTTTCAGTGGCAAAGGTAGCATTTTTTATTGGCTTGCAAGCGATAAGGTACAAGATTTTGGGAAAAAGCGGGATTACTGCCGCCATTTCGTCAAACTGCTTGTTAGCGGCAGTACATTTTTTACTTTATCTTGTTTGTCGTTACTCACTTCATTTCAATCATTCAAAAATTTCTCGATATCGTTCCCAGTTTACGCCATTTTTGCCACGCCAAGCACCCAAAGGCAAATCAATATCAGAACGTGGCGGCGCTTTAAGTTTACGGTATGCTTCTCGACATTCCTCACGAGTTGAAAACCTGTCATAAGTGGGTTTTATTAAGTCATTTGGCAAAATTCCCAATTCGGCTAATGTTTCAAGTATTCCGTAACGTTTATATTTGTCCGTGTTTTTTAATAGTTTCGCAGATGCAATACGTTTTTCCAATCCTCCTGCTGTTTCTTTTTCGTCCGCTTTTTCAATAAATTTCAGCAAATCAAATAAACACTCTTTATCTTGCGAAGTTACTTGTGGTTGTTCATATTTTAAAATTTCTTCGAGTTCGATTAGATGGTGCAATGAGAACCCGCCATTCCACGAATGACCTAAATAGTATGTATATAAATGATGTGTCTTGTCCTCAGTCTTTTGGGCAGGCAAACGGCATATTTCACAATATTCATCTCCTTCAAATGCGTGTCTTTGCAAATATTTTAGAAAAATAAAACTCATTAAAGGTTGCCTCCCTCGCACAAATTCGCCTGTTATTCCTTTATAAAACAATGCAATTACAAACTCTTGTGTTAGTTTTGGATTTTCCTTTAACTTAAAAAAGCGTTCTATCGCCTCGTCGTGCGTGAATGTTTCAAAATTATTAGGTTTCAACCCTACACTTTCTAACAACAAAATATCGTCATTTGAAACATCGCTTGGAATTGTGTGTTCGTGTCTGTCAAATGTACGATTATAAAATCCATTTTCGTGGTAATAGACTTTTTTCAGCAAAGAGATTACTTTCTTATCCATAACTTATTCACTTTTAACTTTTCACAGTCTGACTTTTGAGCAATGATTTCTTTTACAAATTCGGGCAATTCAACATTATTTTTCTCTGCGACCAGTTTTATGGCGTCATAGTGTTTTATCTCTTCCCCTGACCATTGTAAGTCCATGCGCCTCATTTCTTTACCCGCAATATGACAGTAATTTTCGGGAGTTCCCCAATAGCATGATATACATATTTTTGAGGCTTTATCTTCTTTCCAATTGCTACAATGTTCGCATGACCACGATTTCGCACGATTGCAGGATCCGCAAAGCAACATATAATCGTCTGTTTTCCGTTCGGAATGAACATCGCCGACAATTTGATATGGAATTCGATGGTCTATTTGTAAATAACGGTCTTCGAATACGCCTCTGCATATTGAACAATGACCTTTAGACTGTTCGTA
>Ga0099364_10003559_pt1 | contig 24106 bp, 21 predicted proteins | sample TergutTh196P3_FD_73070 | JGI IMG/M metagenome (GOLD analysis project Ga0099364, IMG submission 73070) | Microcerotermes parvus P3 segment gut microbial communities from Pointe-Noire, Republic of the Congo - Th196 P3 | ecosystem: Host-associated > Arthropoda: Insects > Digestive system > Gut ...
GTTTCGCCCCGGCAAAGCCCATGGCGCAGCAAGGTAATTGTGATGGATTTCATTTGGTCTCCGTGTGCTTGGAATTGGGGCAGAACGATTTCATCCGCCCCAAAACGCCATCATTGTGAATTGTAAATTGTAAATTGTGAATTGCTAAGAATTCACCATTCCCTTATACAGCCGGATATAGGCGTTGGCCGACTTCCCCCAGCTGTTGTCGCATTCCATGGCGCGCTTCATGAGGATTTTCCAGCCGTCCTGGTCCGCGTACCCTTGCAGCGCCCGGTAGATGGTCCGCAGCAGCTCGTCGGCGTTGAAGTCGTGGAAGCTGAAGCCGTTGCCTTCGCCGTTTCCGCTGTCCTGCACGCTGTCTTTCAGGCCGCCGGTTTCCCGCACGATGGGAATGGAGCCGTAGCGCAGCGCGATCATCTGGGAAAGCCCGCAGGGCTCGCTCTTGGAGGGCATGAGGAAGAGATCGCTTCCGGCGTAGACCCGCCGGGACCACTCCGGCACGAAGGCGATTTTTACGCCCACGCGCCCGGGGTATTTTTGCGCGAGCTCTTTAAAGAAGGACTCGTATTGCCACTCGCCGGTGCCCAGCACCGCCAGCTGGGCGTTGGAGCTGTCCAGCAGCTCCATGGCGCTGGCCTTCACCAGATCGAAGCCCTTGTGGGCCACCAGGCGGCTCACCACGCCGATGAGCGGCGCGCGGGGGCTTTGCTCCAGCTCGAAAAGCGCCTGCAGCGCGGCCTTGTCTCTGGCCTTTTCTTCGGGCTCCGCCAGGCTGAATTTCGCCGCGATGTGTTCGTCCGCCGCGGGGTCATAATACGCCGTGTCAATGCCGTTGAGGATGCCGCTCACCTTGAATCCGCGGTTTTTCAGGATGCTGTCCAGGCCATGGCTGTACCAGGGATCCAGGATTTCGCTTGCGTAGCTGGGGCTGACGGTGGTCACGGCGTCCGCGCACTCAATGCCGCCCTTCATGAGGTTGATGTCTCCGCCGTGCTCCACCAGGGAGGCGTGCCTGTCATCCAGGCCAAAGACGTCCTCCAGGATATCCATGCCGTACTTGCCCTGGTACTCAATGTTGTGGATGGTGAAGACGGTCTTGATGCCCTGGTAGCGGGGGTCCTTCGCGTAGAATACGCTCTGGTATACCGGCACCAGGGCGGTCTGCCAGTCGTTGCAGTGGATGATGTCCGGCTGAAAGCCGTTCAGGTGGGGCAGGATTTCCAGCACCGCCCGGGAAAAGAACGCGAAGCGCTCCGCGTCGTCGTAATAGCCGTAGATGCGGCTGTCGCGCTTGAAGTAGTACTGGTTGTCGATCAGGTAGTAGATCACCCCGCCGAAGCGGGCCTCAAAGATGCCGCAATACTGCCTGCGCCAGGCCACGGGCACGACGATGTGCGTGAGAAAGGTCATGGTGTCCTTGAGCTCCTGGGGGATGGAGTCATACAGCGGCATGACCACGCGGGCGCCGATGAGACGCTTGCGCAGGGCCTGAGGCAAAGAGCCCGCAACCTCGGCCAGGCCTCCGCTGGCTTTAAACGGCCGCGCCTCGCTGGCGGCATATAATACTTTCATTTATGCGGCACCTCCATGGTTCTCTCTCTGGTATGGTACGCTGTTATAGTATAATTCATCGGGACAAATATCGATATCTCCGTTCCATTCCACCGTGAGGGGGTTGATACGGGCAGATTGAAACACTGCCTGATTCTTCAGGGAAGCGAAAAAAGGAGTGGCCAAATACGGAGCAACATCGAACAGCCGCTCCTCCCCATTGTCAAACCGGAGAAGCAGGCGATAATCCGGGAGTGTTTTTACAGAGACGGGATAATAGGACTCCATGATTTAACTCTCCAAGCCTTTTATTTTAATCACTTCACCATTTTCATTGAGCGCGACCCATGAAGCGTTTATTTCGTCCTCGCGCAGCGCAACCCAGGCTTCAACGGCTTTTTGCTGTTTGCGGGGAAGCGAACCCGCAAGAATTTCGCCGTCCGCCGCAATGGACATTTTGTACTCCGCGTAAACAACATGCACGTGCGGCTTGTGGTGAGGACTGTTTGTTTCCTTAAACATATAGATTAAAACGCCAAGAAAGCTTGATATTAAAGGCATAATAAATTCCTCCTACACCACAATCTTCTTCCCCAGATAAATCGGGTAATTCTCCGCGCCCATGAGGGTCTTGCCTGGCTTGATGATCACGCCCTTGTCGGCGATGACGTTGCTGAGTGTCGCGTCGGCGCTGATGCAAGTGTTTTGCATCAGGATGCAGCTGCGCACGACCGCCCCGGGCTCAATGCGCACATTGCGGAACAATACGCAGTTCTCGGCCCCGCCCCTGATCTGGCAGCCGTCGGCCACCAGGGAGTTTTGCACGTAGGAATGCAGCCCGTATACCGCGGGCATGTCGTCCTGCACCTTTGTGAGCACGGGCCGGTCCGCCTGAAAGACCGCTTCGCGGTTTTCCGGCAGCAGCAGCTCCATGTTCACATCGTAATAGCTTTGCATGGAATCAATGATCCTGGCGTAGCCTGCAACCTGCATGCCGTGCACCTGCAGCGAGGCAAGGTTTTTCTGGATGGTTGTGAAGAAGGAGCTGTCCCCGCTGGTTTGCGCCAGTTGAATCAGCCGCTCCAGCACCGCCTTGCGCAGAAAGAAAATATTCAGGGAGTACAATTGATCCTCGCCGGGCTCCTTGCCCAGCGTGATATCCGTGATCCGGCTGTTCTGGTCCATCGCGAAGCGCATGGAACGCAGGGCGGGGGCCTTGCCGCGCTTGCAGGCGATGCTGAGCTCCGCGCCGCTTTCCTGGTGCCGCCGCAGCAGCTCGTGGTAATCCAGATTGCAAACCAGGTTGCAGTCGCTCATAACGACGTATTCCTCTTTGGAGTTGCGCAGAAATTCCATCGCGCTGCAAAGGCCCTCCAGCCGGGTCTGGTTGCCGCCGGAGCCCACGCCCACGAAGGGCGGCAAAAGCAGCAGACCCTCGTGCTTGCGGGAAAGATCCCAGGGCTTGCCGTTGCCCAGGTGGTCCATCAGGGAGCGGTAGTTGCTCTTGGTGACGACGCCTACCTTCGAGATACCGGCGTTGACCATGCTCGACAGGGGGAAATCAATGAGCCGGTAGCGGCAGCCAAAGGGCACGGAGCCCATGGTGCGCAGGCCTGTCAGCTCCGGCAGGGCGTCGTCGTAGGAGTTCGAAAAGAGAATACCTAATATGTTATTCGCTCTCATGCTTCAGCACCTCCCAGATCCTCCTCCAGCATTTGCCCCGGCAGAACACGGGCGCCCCGGCCCACGCGCAGCCCGGAGCCCACCACCGCCACGCCCCAGGCGTAAAGGCTCTCCCCCTCCAGGTTTTCGGGCCGGTCGCCCACCATGGCGTTTTCCTCCACCACGGCATTTTCGGCCAGAATGGCGTACTGCACCACCGCGCCGGACTCCACCCGCGCGCCGGGCATGAGGATGGAATCCCGCACCACAGCCCCCGGCGCAACCCTCACATTGGGAAAAAGCACCGAGAAATCCACGCTGCCCTCAACAACGCAGCCGGCGGAAACCATGGAGTTTTGCACCAGAGAGCCCTCCGCCACATAGTGGGGCGCGGCGGCCGGGCTGCGGGAATAGATTCTCCAGTTGGGATCGCTCAGATCCAGGTCCACCTTGGGGTTAAGAAGGTCGAGGTTGGCCTCCCAGAGGCTGTCGATGGTGCCCACGTCCTTCCAATAGCCGTCGAAGGCGTAGGCCATCATCCGCTCACCCGCGTTATGCATGGCGGGGATGACGTCCTTGCCGAAGTCGTTGCTGGAATTCGCGTTGGCCTCGTCGGCGGCGAGATATTGGCGCAGCTTGCTCCAGCTGAAGACATACACGCCCATAGAGGCCTTGTTGCTGCGGGGATTTTTGGGCTTTTCCTCAAACTCGCGGATGCGGCCGCCGCTGTCCGTGAGCATCAGCCCGAAGCGGCTGGCCTCCTCCCAGGGCACCTCCAGCATGGCGATGGTGCAGTCGGCGGCTTTTTCTTTGTGGAACGCCAGCATCTTCGAATAGTCCATTTTATAGATGTGGTCCCCCGAAAGAATGAGCACGTAGTCCGGCTGGTAGCGGTCGATGAAGCCCATGTTCTGGTAGATCGCGTTGGCCGTGCCCTTGTACCACTGGGAGCCCTGGATCTGCTGGTAGGGCGAAAGCATATGCACTCCGCCGTTCATGCGGTCCAGGTCCCAGGGCTGCCCGCTGCCGATATAATCCACCAGCTCCAGGGGCTGGTACTGCGTGAGCACGCCCACGGTATCCACGCCCGAATTCGTGCAGTTGGACAGCGGGAAATCAATGATGCGGTATTTCCCGCCGTAGGGCACGGCGGGCTTTGCGATGGTCTTCGTCAGCACGCCCAGCCTGCTCCCCTGCCCGCCGGCCAGGAGCATGGCAATACATTCCTGCTTTTGCATGTGTTTATCAACCGCCCTTCCGGTGAATTTGGAATCCCTGCGGAAACTCTATTTCTACTGCGCCAAGCCCTCTTTCGCCAGATCTATGCTTTTCTGGTCGTGCTCCGGCTTGGTTTTCGAGAGATAGATTTTGCCGTTTTTGTCGTGCAGAAAGAAAAAGTAGCTGTGCTTGGCCGGCTTGAGCGCGGCCTCAATCGCATCAATGCCGGGGTTGCAGATGGGCCCGACAGGCAGCCCCGTGCACTGGTAGGTGTTATAAATCTCATAATAATACCTGGCCGAAACCAGATCCATCCGGGGCAGAATGTTGTTGGTCACGTAGTCGCGGGTGGCGTCGCACTCCAGCATGGGGTACGCGTCGGAATTGTTCAGGCGGTTGTGCAGCACGCCGGAAACGTCCTTCATCTGCTCCGCGTTGGCGGCCTCCGCCTGGATAATGGAAGCCAGCGTGATCACGTCGTCCACAGACATATTCAGCTCCTTGGCGCGGGTGGCGTATTCCTCCGTCCACTTGCCGCTGAAGTTTTGAAAGAAGCGGTTGAGCACGCTGTTGGCGTTTTCGTTCACATAGAACTCATAGGTGTCGGGGAACAGGTAGCCCTCGTAGCGGTAATACCGCCCATTGGTGTCGATGTTCTGGAGGAAGGGGAATTCGAAGTTGGTGGAAAGCAGGGAGCTTTGCAGCACATCCACGCGGGTGACGCGGAATTTTCCGATTTTATCCACTACCTGCCGCACGGTGTAGCCCTCCGGAAAGAACAGGGTAGCTGTTTCGTTGGACTTCGGCTGCGGCTTGAAGCTGTTGAGCAGCTCCTCGAGCCCCATATTGGTGTTGACCACATATTCCCCGCCCAGGTATTCCGGCAGCTTTGGATTTTCGACATTTCTCGTTTTGATCCAAAAGGTAAAGTCCGAATACAGCGCGCACAGGGCCCTTTGCTGAATCAGCCTGTTTTTGGAGAGAAGGCCGATGACCTCCCTCGTGCTGAGATCCGGCGGCAGGCGGACGCTGACCTCTTTTGACACCTTGCCGATGGCGAACACGTCCCGCAGCATGGTGATGCCGATCCACGAAAACAGGAACGTAAAGCTCAGGGAAAGCGCCATCGCCAGGGCCACAAGCGCGCCGGAACGCTGTTTTTTCTTTTTGGGCGGACGAGGCGCCGGGGTGGGCTGCGCGGGCTTCGGCGGGTTGGCGAAATATATCTCGCCCTTGGATTTCGGCGCGTCCGATTCCCACAGGGAGCCGGTATCCGCCGCATATTCCATGGTGTCGAAGCTCAGGTCCAGCTGAAAGGGCTGTCTGGCCCCTGGCGGAAAAACCTCGCCGGGGTCATACATGGGCCGCCGCGGCTGTCCGGGCTGCTGCGGCTGTCCGGGATTTTGGTTGCGGTCATCCATTACGCTTTACTCCTAAAAAAAATCTAAAATCTAAAATCTAAAATCTAAAGTCTAAAATCTAAAAATCTATCCTCTGTCAGCACCGCGGGGATGGCGCGGTCATAGCGCCCGCGGGGCAGCCGGTCCAGCAGCAGGGCCTCATAGCAGATCCCCACCGCGCCGCCCGGGAAGCGGGGCAAAAAGCGGTCGTAGCAGCCCTTGCCGTAGCCCAGGCGATGTCCCGCGCGGTCAAAGGCCAGCCCCGGCACAAGACAAAGAAAAGGGCCCCGCGCCGGCAGGGAAAGCGCCGCGCACCGCGCCGGGTCGGGCTCGGGAACACCGAAAGCGCCGGGCCGCAGGCCCTCCAGGGAGTCCACAAGATAAAAATCCATCTCGCCCTTCTGGGATCCGCAGCGGGGCAGCGCCAGACCCTTGCCGCGGCGCAGGGCCTCCAGCAGCGCGGGGCGGATATCCGCCTCGGAGCCGATAGGATAATAGCCCAGAATGATTTCCGCCTCCCGGAACCGCCAAAGCTGGCAGAGCCTGCCGCACAGCTTGCGGTCCCGCGCGGCCTTTTGCGCGGAATCCATTTCGCCGCGCCGGCGCAGCAGCTCGCGCCGCAGCGCGGCCTTCCGCTCCGGAAGCGTTCCGCCGGCGGGCTCCGCAGCGACGTTTAAGGGCATTGGATCATCCTTTCGATTTCCAGCGCTTTTTCCGGGGAAACGATGGCCGAGACAAGCGCCAGCCCGAAGGCCACCGCTGTGCCCGCGCCCCGGGAGGTGATGACGCGGCCGTCCCGGACGACAGGCTCATCGGAGAGCGCCGCGCCAAGAAGCCGCTCCTCAAAGCCGGGATGGCAGCAGGCTTTTCTGCCTTTGAGATAGCCGTTTTGCCCCAATATGGAGGGCGCGGCGCAGATAGCGGCGAGCCACTTTTTCTCTTTGTCGGCAACGCGAAGGGCCTCCAGCACGGCGGGGGATTCCCCCAGCCGCCGGTGCCCCGGCCCGCCCGGCAGGATTACGCCGTCTATTTTTTCCAGGTCAATCCCGTCGGAGGTAATATCGCATTTCACCGTGATGTTGTGCGAGCCGGTGACGTAGATTCCGTCAACTCCCACGGTCCGCACATCGGCCTCCGCCCGCCGCAGCAGGTCCAGAGGGACGATGGCCTCGGCTTCCTCAAAGCCTTCGGCAAGGAACATATACAGCATGATGATCTTCTCCCCTACTCCATCGTAAAGCCCAGGTAGGCGTTGCCCCGCGTCGCCGCGAGCCAGTCCTTGGCGCGCTCGTCCAAGGGCAGGAGCATGCCGCCGGGCTCCGGCTCGTCTCCCGGCTCCGCCGCGCGTATGATGTGGGCCAGCTCCGCCCCCGAGATCCGCATCACCTTGTGGAGCAGGGCGTTCTCCTCCTCCGGCGGGGCGCAGAGCTCCTTAATAGTAAGTGTACCATTTTCCAGGGCGTAAAATACATAGCCGTTTTCGCCGCAGCGCACGCGCGCCCCGGGCAGGGCGAGATGCGCGCGGCGCATGTATTCCAGCAGCGGGGCGTCCCAGGCAAACAGACCCTGGCCTCCCCAGCGCGCGGCGCGCTGCCGGACAGCGGTTTCCGCGTTCCAGCCGGCATTCGTTTTCAGGTAGGGAATCATCTCGTCGTGCCGCGCAACTTTTGCGCGCGCGCGCGCAAAAGCCGGAACGAAGCCCAGCCGGGCGTAATACGCCTCCAGCCCGGGCTCCGCGGGAAAGAGGCACAGCGCGGCCGCCTTTTCGCCGCGTGCCAGCGCGGCGGCGTATTCGGTCAGCGCGGCGGCATGGCCCCGACCGCGGCAGTCCGTCGCGGTGCAGACGGCATAGACATACGCGGCTGGCAGAGGAACGCCTCCGCCCCGCTCCAGCCGGCCAGGCAGCAGGAACTGCATGGAGACCACGCGCCCGTCTTCCTCGGCGGCGACGCCACGGCACAGCCCCGGCAAAAAGACCCCGCTCCAGAACTGGCGGATATATGCCTCTGAGTCCCCGAAGCACTCCCGCCACAGGGAGATGATCCGGGCTTCGTCCTTTGGGTTGATCAATCGCAGCATGACACCCTCCGCATCCGGCGAACAAGGCTCGCCTCTACATCATTTCGGTCGCCACGGCCTTTTCCAGCAAAATTTCAGGATGATACGAGAGCTTTGCCCGGCGCAGACCCTCGCTCCCGACATCCTCCTCGCGGTTGACGTATTCGTAGCCCTCCAGGCTGTTGGCGGCGAATTCCCGGTTGATCTTCTGGTACGCCCCGGGGATATCGGGCAGGGCTTTTTCATAGTGGGTGCAAAAAGTCCGCGGGTTCAGCCTTTCCCCGATAGAAAAGGCCGCCGCCTCACCCTCCACCCGGAGCAGGCCGCCCACGCAGCCCAGGCGCTCATATTGCGCGAAACAACGGTTCAGGGCCAGAGCCTCTTTTTCGAAGCCGGGCTTGTCGGCGCTTTCCAGGGTCCAGCGGCGGGTCACGTCGGCGCATTCCTCCAGGGTATCAGGGCGCAGCTCCTCGTAGCTCCAGCGGTTTTCGCGCTCAAAGCGGCTGATATGGTTGCGCTTTTGATGATAGCGCTTCCCCGCCAGGGAGGCCAGATCCGCGCGGCGGTAGATATAATCGGCGTCGTCGCGGTTCCATTCGAGGCGGAACATGCCCGGAAATTCCTCCTCCAGCCGAATGGCGTCCTCCCGGGTGACGCCGAAAACGCGAAGGGGAATGCCCCGCCGCGCGGCGTCCGCCCGGATAAGGGCGATGCCGTCCCGCAGCCTGCCCGGTCCCTGGGGAAGACAGTAGACCGTCGACTCGGGACGGTCGCAGCGGGATGCGGCGAGAAAAAAACCGTCATAATGGGCGATACAGGTTTGATAGACAGGCGACCAGGCATAGATGTTGCCGAAGCTGAATTCGCAGCCCATGCGGCCCGCGGCCAGCAGAATCGGCTTTGCCCAGCGGATGTCGTCGATTTCGGGGGCATGGAAGCCCAGGGGATTGCCTGTCCTGAAAATTTCGCCGGCTTTGTCAGCGGTCTTGATGCCGCCCGACGATCGTGCGGATGCTTGCATGTATTTCCTCCGGTGTAAATGGTTGGTTTCCGTCTGAACAGGGAACGACCTGCCACCGCATGGCCCTGGCGGCCTCCATGGCGGCTTCGCGGCAGGCGGCGAGGTAGGCCGCGTCGGCCTCATGAATATCCCGCTTCGCCTCGTCGCCCGCGTAGCGCCTGCTGATGAGCTCCCGGGAAATCCCGGGGGGCATATCCAGAAAGACGACGAGATCCGGCCTGGGGATTCCCAGCTTGCGGTATTCGAAATCCTCCAGCCAGTCAAAATAGGCTGGCCAGTCCTCCCGGGGGAGCTTTGTGGCCTGGTGGCAGGCGTTGGAGCTGGTGTAGCGGTCCGCCAAAATCACCCGCCCGGCGGCGTAATCCGCGGCCCACTTTCCCCGGTAATTCGCGTAGCGGTCCACGGCGTAGAAGGCGGAGGCCGCGTAGGCGCCCACGTCTCCGGGCCGCGTGCCAAAGCGCCCGGCGAGGTATTGCCGCACCAGCGCGCTGGAATCATCCTCATAGTCCGGCAGCTTGATACACAGCGGCGCCTGGCCCCGCGCGGCAAACCAGTCGCGCAAAAGCTTCAGCTGCGTGCTTTTGCCGCTGCCGTCCAGGCCCTCCAGAACGATGAGCATGGCATACCTCCCAAGGATTATTCTTATCTATTATAACATAAAATTTCATGAATGCAAGCTTTAATATTTTCTGGCGCAATTCAGAATTCGTCCTTACAAAATATTACTTGCAAATTCGACATGGATGTGCTAATATATCGTGGGCTTCAATGCTAAATGCAGGATTGCCGTCATTTTAAGCAGAAACAAGGAGAGAATTTATCATGCCGGTTCTATCAAATCTCATAAAAGAGAACACCCTGATCATCGCGGTTGTGCTCTTTGTGCTGACCTATGTAGGGATGCTGGTATTCGCCAAGGCGCGTGCCTACATCGCCCTGGGCTCCGCGGCGCTGTTTGTGTTGCTGGGCATACTTCCCTGGCGGGAGCTCCCCGGCGCGGTAAACTGGAACGTGTTGCTGATGATCGCGGGTACTATGGGGACGGTTTCGCTGTTCATCGAAAGCAAAATGCCCGCTAAAATGGCGGACTGGCTCATCGACAAATCCCCGAACCTCAAGTGGGCAGTAATTTTACTGTCCATCTTCTCAGGGGTGATTTCCGCCTTTGTGGACAACGTGGCTACCGTACTGATGGTGGCTCCTGTGGCGGTGGGTATCGCCAAAAAAGTAAAGGTCTCCCCCGTGCCCAGTATCATCGCCATCTCCATCGCCTCCAACCTGCAGGGCGCGGCCACCCTGGTGGGGGACACCACCGCCATCCTGCTGGCGGGGGAGGCAAACATGAACTTCTCCGACTTCTTTTTCTTTAGGCCAGACGGCGCGGCGCGCTGGGGCGTGGGTATGTTCTGGATTGTGCAGCTGGCCTTCCTGGCGGCCACAGCGGTGCTCTTCGTGTTCTTCCGCAAGGAAAAACAGCCCATCAAGCTCCAGGAGCACACCGTGGTGAAGGACTATCTCCCAACCGCTTTGCTGCTTTCCACCATCCTAGGGCTGATCCTCGTCTCTTTCCTGCCGGAAAGCATCCACCTGCCCAAGGAGATCAACGGCATCGTATGCATGGGCATCTTCCTCATTGGCGCGCTGATCTATGGCTTGCGCAGGGACATTCCAAAAATCAAGATTGCTTTCAAGGAGATGGACTACTTCACACTGCTGTTGCTTGCCGGGTTGTTCATTGTAATTCAGGGAATCAGCGAAGCAGGCGTGATTGAAAAGATCGGCGACATCTTCCGTATGCTCAGCGCGGGCAATGTGTTTGTGCTTTACACGTTAGTGGTGTGGTTCTCCGTGATTGTCTCGGCCTTTGTTGACAATATCCCCTACACCGCCACCATGCTGCCTGTTATTACCATTCTCTCCGCCAAAATGGGCGCACCGGCCTACGTTCTCTATTTCGGCTTGCTTTCAGGCGCGACATTAGGCGGCAACCTGACCCCCATCGGCGCGTCGGCTAACATCGCGGGCCTGGGCATCCTGCGCAAGGAGGGATATACCGTCAAGGCCTGGGACTTCATGAAGATCAGCATACCCTATACCCTGGTGGCCGTGCTGGCCGGATATGTGCTTGTGTGGGTATGCTGGAGCCATGTTGGATAGATAAAAATCAGAATAGAATGCCCTGCTTCAAATAACAAATCCGAACCATCCCCAATCACAAAGATTGCCGGATGCGTTCGGATTTGAATTAGCTGCGGGGAAAGCTATAAGTAGCTGCTGCTATTAGCCAGTAGCGCCATACTAGCAAGATAGGCGTTATCCGATGATTCCGCCGCAACCCGTGCGCCCAGCAAAGAGCCAAACGCTGCTGCCCGGGTGTTTTGGCTAATACCCGCCAATTCCGATTGCACGGAGGTCGATGAAGCGATTATTGTAGAGTTTAGTTGCCCGATAGAGCGCTGTACAAGCTGTACACCCTTGCCAACTGAACGGAGGCCCTGTTGTGTCGCTTCAAAACCCTGTCGTATCGTGTCTTGCGATTGCTCATGCTGTAGTCGGCTCTGACACATTGTGCTGATTTGCAACGATATCTGCCGTATTTGGTTTGCATTGATCTGCTTGAGTTGCTCTCTGATGGTATGCATGTCAAGGCGTTGTAATACATGGAAGATGGTATATTCGTCGGTTGAAGTGGAAAGGAAATTGTAGAGGAACAGCACAGCGTCGTGGTTTTGGTAAGGGCCAGGCACACAGGGGTATGCGGCATAGAGGCGTGGAAGCAAGCCCTTTACCTCTGCTATCATCGCCTGGCAGTTCTTAATCTTCAATTTAGAAGAATCAAACAATTCCTCCTCTTTCATGACCATGTAGATATGAAATGCGCATTCGAACTTCAGCCAGGCAAGAGAATAGTTAAAATTGCTAGCAAGACCAGACATAAAATACCTTTTGCCAGTATCAAACATCATACGAATGCCGAATCCGCTTGGACTTAGATGGCAACAACATCCCAGAAGCTCTTCCAGATTATCCCCTTCTATGGCTTCTAGCACTTCCGGGCACTGTTCTCGCCAATCCTTAACAATCAAATACGGATAGACCGAAGGGAACCATTTGCTGAATCGTTCTATTAGTGTCCGAACTGTCCGGAAAAAGTACTGCTCATCAATTTTGTTTTCCAACAAAAACGTTGCGCACAACGCACGAAAACCCTCATAATCTGGACGTGAGCTTCTTTCGAACATATTCCATAACAGATGACCGGAGTCTTGCTCCAGGTCCGCATAATAGCGAACCTCAGAACGATAGCGTTCATACTTGTTATAGGACTCTTGCGCTAAATAATTGTAGTGACAAAGATCGATTTCCAATAATGCTTTCAAACGGCCAATCTTTCTTCTGCATTTCTCAATCAACAGTTCCAACCCGCACACCAGCGTCAAGAACTCCACCTCTTTTTGATGCTGATCCCGAGTGGCATGAAATACAGGCACAACGGGTACGGCGGTGAGCATCGCAGCCAGGGTTTCCATGGGGTATTCCATTCCGCAGACCTGGCAACAGCCGGACAGGCGGCTCGTCTTTAGGGCAATTCCACCACCGCAAAGATCGCATTTGAGCTGTGACATATTTTTCCCTCGCTTCTGTTGCTGCTAATTCGTCAGACCGCATGAACGTTTCGGAGAGGTCGGACCGCTTGATATACAAGGCTTTGCATTGTATATCAAGCGGTCTAGTTTTGGTGGACACGCTCGGACTCGAACCGAGGACCTCTCGCGTGTGAGGCGAGCGCTCTAACCAGCTGAGCTACGCGTCCGTTATGAATGATGTGGTGACCCGGACGGGACTCGAACCCGTGTTGCCGCCGTGAAAGGGCGGAGTCTTAACCGCTTGACCACCGGGCCGGATAACGAAGGAAAAAAAGCGTGGTAGCGGCAACTGGATTCGAACCAGTGACACTCCGGGTATGAACCGAATGCTCTAGCCAACTGAGCTATGCCGCCATGTCACGCGCTGTCCGCAGCGGCCGCGGGCGCGGAACGGACTAGAGTATTATAGTATATCGCGCCGCGTTTGTCAAGATATTTTACTGGAAATGTCATGGCATGCGAACGAGAATTATCTTCACATCTCCGTGACCTGCCGCAGGGCGGAACAATTAGGTAAAATATTGGAAGAGCGTTCTCTGGATTTGCCGGAACCGCACATTGATGCTTACATAAATTGGAATACAGTTGATTTCCCTCGCTAATACAATAAAATTTAGCGCTCTAACACATTGACGCGCACATCTTGGCGGGTGTAGAATGAGTTAAACCTTAAGTATGGTTAAGGTTTGCGCGCTGATAAAGGAATTGGTTAGGAGATGACTGCTTGGACGTCCTGCGAATCGTCATATGCGACACGAACCAGGCGGAGCTGGAGCGCTATGCGGCGGCCTGCCGGGCAATCTGCGAGAGAAAACAGATTCCGGCCCTTTTCACCGCATTCTCAAGCAGCCAGGCGCTGCTGTTCGAGATGCTGGACCCGGCCTTTTCCTCCGCGGTCAGCATCCTTGTGCTGGAGCCCTTCAACGGCTGCGAGGTGGTCGCCGAGGCGGTGCGCCAGGCCGGGTATGACGGCGTTATCGTGTACCACAGCTGGGCGACGGAGAAAAAATACTTTTACCAGGCGTTTGACGCGGGAGCCTACAACTACGTTGAAAAGGGCGGCGCGGCACGGTTTGAGGCAGTGTTTGAAGGCGCCCTGGAAGCGGCCCGGGAGCTGGAGCGCCAATACGTCGCGCTGCGCTTCGCCGGGGAATACCGGCAGATTGATCTGCGGGATATCGCTTATTTCGAGGCCAGCATGAACCATATGGTCTGCGTCTGGTATACGGGCGGGAAATTCCTTTTTCGAAGCAATCTGTCCGAGCTGGAGGCGCGCCTGAAGGACCGCGGGTTTATCCGCGTTCACCGCTCCTACCTGGTCGCCATTGACACCATAAGCCATGTATCCTCTTATGAACAGATAACGCTTGTGGACGGAACGACAATTCCAGCCGGCCGGGGTTATTACGCGGCGCTGAAAGAAGCCATTGAGAAACGAAGCCTGATTTAAGCCTTGGGAGGGCGGACTATGACAGGAAAACCGCAAATCGCCCGGATCGGCCAGGCCGCCGCGCTCCTTGCCGTGCTGCTGTGCCTTTCCGCGCCCGCCGCGCGGGCCGCCCCGCTTGACGACTGCGCCGCGGGCCGGCACCAATACGCCGAAGTCCGGCGGGTCGCGCCCACGGCGATGGAGGATGGGGAGGTCGATTACATTTGCGGCGTCTGCGGGAAAAAATACACAGACCTCCTTTTTGCCACCGACCACATTTGGGGGCAATGGGTCACGGAAAGGCAGCCCAACTGCACGCAGCCGGGGGCGAGCCGCCGGACCTGCAGCCGCGCGCAGCCCCACAGCGAATCCGCGGTCATACCGGCCCTGGGGCACGATTATACCGAAACCGTTATCCAGCCCGGCTGCGATAAAGAAGGGCTCCGCACATTCGACTGCGCCCGCTGCGGCCATCAATATACGCAGCGTATTGACCCTCTTGGACAGCACAGCTTCGGCGGCTGGCACGTGGAAATCCCTGCCGAAGAAGGCGTGGAAGGGCTGGAGGTCCGTGTCTGCGCTGTCTGCGGCGCGGAGGAGCCGCGGATTCTCGCGGCGCTGCCCCCGCGGGCCACCGAGCCGCCGCCGACCGAATTGACGACCGAGCCGCTAACCGAATTGACGACTGAATTAACGACTGAACCCCCGGCTGAGCCGCCGGCCGAAACGGCTGCCGAGCCGCCAGACGCGCTCCCCGTGGCGGATATCGTCCTGGTCAGCGCGAACGTCGTATCCCTGGGCTCCTTTGCCTTTGTTTTGATCCCGTATTTCCTGTGCCTGGCATACGCCAAAAGGCGGCGCAAGGCCATAAAAGAACGTGACGCGCTGCGGAAAGAGGTGGATAATCTTTATGGTTTTAAGTAATTGGATTGAGCTTGCCGCCCTGGTGCTGGGCATCGCCATCGGCCTGATTCTGTGGCAGGTCTGCAAGCGCAGGCTGAAACAGGAGGGCGGTTTTGAAGGAATTGTCACGGAGCGCGGCAAGCTGCCCAAAAGGCGGCCGCTGGACGTTGAGGAGGAAATCAAGCAGCTGAAGGAACGTCTGGGCAGAAAATAAGCCTGCCGCCGTTATTCGTGACAAATACATGTCGTTCATGACAACGGCAACACAAGACTTTGATTTTATGCTATTTTATTTTTTAGAACGGAGGACGCCACGCGTATGAACGAAATCTATATCGCGCCCGCGATGCCGCCCGCGGCTCAGAGCCAGCCATGGCAGGCATGGCAGCCTCCGGCGTATCAGGCGCAGGCGTACCAGCCCGCGGCATGGCAGGGCCAATATCATCCTCCAGCCCCGACATATCAACCGGCGGCATGCAGGCCCCCTGCCCCCGTTTGGGAGGAGCCGGAATGGGATGATACCGACGACCACGCGCTCGAAACCGTGGCGAGGCTATCCGATGAGCTTGCGCGCTTCGCCCGGGAGGAGGCGCCGCCTATCACGGACCAGCAGCTGCGGGCCCTGGGTAAAAGACATCTCATCCTGATGCTGCGCGACCAGGAAAAAGAGCTTCAACAGCTGAAGCGGGAAAAGCAGGAGCTGCTTTTGGCCTATCTGGCCGGGCTGCGCTGTTAGACGGAAAGTGTGTGTATGCGTAACAAAGAAAACGTCCTCCGGGAGCAGGTCAACAGGCTGGGCCGCCCGAGCCTGGAGCAGCTGGACCGGGAAGCCGTAAGATTGGGACGGGTCGATGGGTACAGGCGGCTGTGCGGCAGTTTTATTGTCAGCCTTGTGGCGGTGGCGGCGGTGATCGTGCTGGTCACCAATCTGTGGGTGACTGTGCTGCGTATCGACGGCTCCAGCATGAATCCGCTCTTTCAAATGAATGAGATCGTCGTCGCCGTGCATACCGCCAGCCCCGCGAAAGGCAGCGCCGCCGCGTTTTATCAGAATAATCAACTGCATGTCAAGCGCGTGATCGCTATGGCCGGCGATACCGTGGAAATCGACGAGGAGGGCGCCGTGACGGTCAATGGGCGGGCGCTGGACGAGCCCTATGTGGAGCAGCCCAGCCGGAGCAGCTGCGATATCGATTTCCCCTTTCGGGTGCCCGATGGAATGGTGTTCGTCATGGGCGATAACCGGCCTCTTTCGCTGGACAGCCGCCACAGCAGCTTCGGTACTGTGTATAAGGATCAGATCGTTGGCAGGGTTTTGTTCCGTGTGTGGCCCCTGTCAAGGCTCGGAAAGATAAATTAGGCAGGCAATATTAAATTATCAAATGATGCAAGGATGGTGCGGCAAATGAAGAATACGCTCAACGCGGCCGTGAGAAGGCTTCTCGCGGACAAAAGGCTGAAACGCATCGCGGCGGCCACTCTCGCGCCGCTGCTGGTCGTGGGCGCCCTGGCGGGGAGCCTCTGGACCGCGCGGCCCGCACAGACCGCCCCCTATACCGGCCCCGCCGTGAAAGTGCACGGTACCTACCGCTTGTCGCACACCAACGGGAAAATCGGCGGCGGAACGAATGGCTACAACTTTTACCATATTTACGGCGTGCCCGGCACAACGCACCCCAATGGCGCGCTCTCGAACGATTTTCTCCGGAACACCTTCTGCACCAACAGGGGCTATACCTACGTTTCGGGCGCGACGCATAACTACTACTACAATGGCCGCGCCGACGCCTCCGCCGGGGCCAACCCCGTGTTCTATGACCTGCTCCGGAACACCCTGGGGATGACCGCGCAGCAGTATTCCCACCTGCGCTATGGCATGCTCTACGCCAATATCCATAAGGATTCCTACTACCAGCGCGCGCACTGGTACTGGCTCGGCACAAACATTCCCAGCACCTATGGGTTTATGGCGACCCACGCCATCAAAGAGGGCTTCGTCTGGCAGGACAGCATGCGGACCAAGTACTTCGGCGCAAAGGCCTCCTCCAACTTTCAGGGGCTGGGCGCCATCGCTTCGGAGGCGACCATCAACGTCGGCGCCAAGGTGAGCGTCATACTGAAATATAACGGCAGCACATCCATCCCCTCCCCCTTCGCGCCCGGCGAGGGCAATTACAGCGTCGGCCCCTTCGTGCTCGAATGGGCACCCGGCAGCAGCGCCGTGCTCGCGCAGCTCAACAGCGGCCCCAACAAAGACACCTCCCCAAGCTTCAATCTGTCGGGCGGAAACAGCCGCGCCGTTTTCGTCAAAACACCCGGCAGCATCATTCCGCTTTCATACGTAAAGCTGGGCGAACCGTTCTATATTGAGTACCGGCAAACCTGGACAAACCTCTGGGACGCGCAGAGCGGCTTAACGTTTAATTTTACCATTCGAGCAGACAAAGATCTGGTTACGGAGGTCTGCGGCGACCAGATCTTTGTTACTCCATATTCGCAGAATCAGCTCAATGTGGACTATACAACCGCGCGGCCCTCGTTTTCCCTGAACGTGACCTTCAAAAGCCCCGTGGTACCGCCCCCGCAGCCGCCGCCCTATATCCCGCCCATGGAGCCTCCGGATGTGGATTACTCCATCGAAAAGCAGGTTACGGAAGACAACATGACCGACAACCAGGGCGACTATGAGGATATTCTCACTGTACTGGACGGCACCAACGTCATGCATAAGATGAGTGTCACGGTCGACAATCCGAACAGGACCATTCTGGAGTTCGTGGACCTGGACTATGATATCCCGCTGGGCATCGACGGCCCCAGCCACCCCTTTTGGGATGTCTACCGGGGCGTCGCCTATGTGACCAGCTTCGCCGAGTTTGCCACCGCAGTGAATGAAAACAAAAGCATCAAGCTTATGAACGACATTACGATACCCCCCGCACCCTACCTTTGGGACCCGCCGGCACTGTATACTGGCAGGGTGGTGGACGGCAACGGCTTCACCATACACGGCAGCACGTTTATGAACGCGCCGCTGTTCCGCACTGTGGGCTCAACCTCCCTGCCCGTCACCTTTTTCCGCGTGCGCTTTGTAGGCTTCGTTATTGATCGCAGAGAATCAGGAGCCACCAGCAATGGCACCCCCAATGCGACCCTTGGCTTGTACGTTGGTGCTCTGACAGATCGATTCAATGTCAGCGGCAGCAGATTGATCGACGTCTATACGGAAGGTACGCTTCGTGTTCATCTTACCGCAACGGCATATGTTGGCCTCGTATCTGGGCATATAAATCTTAATTCGGGCAATAATTGTTTCGGTGTGTCGGCATTGGCAAATATATCAGTTACCACAGCTACATCTTTGGGAAGGGTGGGCGGGCTTTTCGGTCAAAGCGGCGCACATATTGAAAACTGCCATTTATTGCCAGGCTCCGAAATAGTGTCCAGCGCACCGAGAAATGGTGGCATAGCAGGCGATTATAATCAGACTCCGGGAAGTATAAGTTTTTGCTCAGCCGATTTCCGCTATACGCAAGTCGCGCCTGACTCTGGCTCGTATAATAATAATAGTTTTGGCGTTTTTGCAGGTGCTGGTTTGACTAGTGCGCCGATCTCTAACTGTTATGGTAATGTAGTTGTTGCGCCAAGCGTATCTTTGTATAGTTTTGGCTCAGCTTCAGCATCGCCCATGACCAACGGTAACCAGTGGCGTGTTGTCGTAACATACAAAGGCTCTGAGCTGGGAAACACTATAAATGCAAAAAATCACACGCCGCTCGGTACCGGCAGCTCTGAAATCGTCGTCCCCACCGGTTATTTGCTCCCTGACACCGAATACTCGAACGCCGGCTACCTGACGGACCCCACCCAAATGAAGAACACGCTGTATGTGACGGACCAGTATTTGGAGTATGACAAGGAAGGCAACCTGGTGAATGGCAGATTTCTTGCCCCGGGCACGAATGCGATTGACCGGGACCTGTATGTGTATGAAAATGGGGAGTTTAAACGGCTGGGGCAGACCTCTGGTTATACCGGCTCGGTGGCGGGCAACGCCACAGTGGAAAACCAGCTGCAGGTGAATATGATGAGCCCGCTTTACAGCAACGGCGACGGCACCTCGACGCTGGAGTATTATTTTAAGGTGCCGGATATTCAGGAAGGGAGCTACCACAACACAGCGAAGGTTACGCCCAATATGCGCGGGGGCTCGAAATCGGACGACGACTGGGTGATCACGGATGAGGACTCGCCGGATGAGATCCGCTTTAACCTGGTGAAAATGGGCGACCCGACGAACTTTCCCGGGCCTCTGCCGGACTGCGTGTTCGAGCTTTACCGCAGCGACGCGATCCACAGCGATTTCTCCTCCCTCAACCTCAGCGACGGCTCCTGGAGCCTGCTGGCCACCCTTGAGCCCGCCGGCACCCAGGGCCTCGAGGAATCCGCGCGGCCACTGATCACCCCGGGCAGCTACGTGCTGGTGGAAACCGACACGCCGGAGTACTACACAGACAACATAGGCAAGCAATGGTACCTGGTGTTTTCCGGCGGCGAGCTGAAGATGTACAGCGACCCGCTGCTGACAGAGGAGGTTCCCCTGGGCACGCCCTCAGAAATGGACACGGACACGAACACGCACACGCTATACTACAGCGCAACGCTGAACAACGACATGAACCAGTCCACGCCCAAGGCCACCATCCGGCTGATCAAATACAACGAGAACGGCACGCAGACGCTCCCCGGCCAGACGATCGAGGAGATCATCGACGGCAGCGAGGTCACGCGCTTCACGGGCGCGATCTACCTGCTCAGCAAGTTCGAGGATGACAGCTTCGACGGAACCAGCGAGCCCTACGGCGAAATGCTGTCCTACGGCACGCAGCTCGACGGCTCAACCCCCCTGCAAAACTGGAGCGAGCTCGAGCCGGGCTACTACGAGCTGATCGAGGTAGCCGCCCCCGACGGCTACGCCATAGACCCCACGCCGATCTACATCCATTTCGACGGAGCGGCCATGACCCTGACCATCGACACGCAGACCCACACCGTCAGCCCCGAGCTGGACGCCACCGTGACAGTCAACAGCCCCACGGACAAAACGATCCACACCAGGGACCGGAAATTTTCCTACAGCCTCAAGCTGCAAAAATACGACACATCCGACGATTCGGCGCTTACGGACATCGTCTTTCAGCTGATCGCCCCAAACGGCACGGTGATCAATCAATACACAACCGCCGGCCTGAACGGCGAAACGCCGCTCATCCCCATCCCATCGGAGCCTGACGGGATATACACCCTGCACGAGGTGGCCCCGCCAAACGACTACCATTCGATCCCCGACTACACCATCGAGGTCCGCGGCGGCGATCTGTATTTCAGGGACGGCCCGCACGGCTACGATTTCAAGATCGCGCGCGGCTGGACGGACGACAAATACTACGTCATCCTTGACCCGGACGGGGATGGCGAGGGCCCGGCGGCCAAAACGGTTTACGACGAGGACGAGGATTATCCCGCGGACCTGTTCCTGGACGACGGCGACTCCCTCACAATCGGCCTGATCCACGGAACCCTGCGCGTGCCGAACGCCCGGTTTGAGCGCGGCAAGCTGCAGATCAAGAAGTTCGTTCCCGACGACAGCGAGGGCGGCCAGAGCCGGCCATTTGTGTTCACCGTTTACGACCAGGCCACCAACAGCCCCGTGGACCTGAGCATCCCCCCCATCACGGTGAACGGCCATATCTCCGGCAGCTCCAACCTCGCGCTGGGCCAGGTGGCGGCCGCGCATAACGGCACGGTTACGATCGACAAGCTGCTGACCGGCGTCTATTATGTGGTCGAAAGCGGCGAGGCCAGCTACATCGCCGAATGGGTGGTCGAGGACGAGACCGGCGGCAGCGGCGACGGCAGCGTCTCCGGCGGCGTCACGGTCAGCCACAACGGCACCTCCATCGTGACCTTCACCAACCTCTACGACGCGCCTCTGGGCAGCCCCATTCTCCCCGAAACCGGCGGCCCCGGCAAGGAGACCTTCACCGTGAGCGCGGGAATCCTGATCCTTTTGTTCCTTCCCGGCGCTTTCGCGTACAGGTACCACAGGCGCAGGCGGCGGCTGGTCCTGCTGGAATAACGCGCGTTCCCCGCGTTCCGCGGTTTTAGATTACAAGCTTCCCTCCCCCAAAAAGCTGGCAACCAAAAATTTAACAAAGGAGCTAAACTCAATGAAAACAAGAAAAATCCTGGCGACCCTCCTGGCACTGTTCCTGTTCCTGGCAACCGCGCTGCCAATCAGCGTCAGCGCCGCCGGCACCGGCAGCATCACCATCCTTCCACCCGAAAACGGCAGTCTCACCATCAACGACACCATCACGTTCAATGCCTACAAGCTGTTTGCCATTACAAACGTCCTCGGCAACGGCGATGATGAGCCCTTCGAGTTCGTCTACGAAGCCACGGCCAAGCTCATGACCTTCCTGCAGTCGCTGGACGCGCTGACGCTCGAAAATGTCTATGACGTGGAAGCCGACCCGACCACGCACCCGGCGCTCGCCGCCTCGGAATTCAGGGCCTGGCTGGCGAATTCCACCGAACCCCAGCGCATCGCGCTGGCCAAGGCGCTCAACGGACTCTCAGGCCATGATTATACTACCGTCGGGCACACCGCCAACAACAAGGCCGTTCTGGAAAACGTGGACTACGGCTACTATCTTGTCACGGGCGAGGGCGATCCCGTTGACCCGCTGGGAGCTCACAGCGGAAACGTGTTCAGCCGCAACATGCTTGTCAACGTCCCCGAAGTAAAAACTGTGAGCGGACTTGACGAATTGGACGACGATGTGGACGTCCACCTGAAGGCCGACGCGCCGAAGATCGACAAGGAGGTCTGGTTCCACGGCAATACCGACGACATGCCTTACGACAACGAGGTCAGCGAAAACCCGGCCGCGGGCGACAGCGGCTGGCAGAAGTGGACGGATGTCAGCATCGGCGACACCGTGTTCTTCAAGCACATCTCAACGGTGCCGGACACCACCGGCTACACCGATTACGTCTTCAAGGTGCACGACATCATGAGCCCGGGCCTGACCTACGCCGGCAACAGCGAAATGAAGATTTATCTGACCAAGTCAGGTCAAGCGTCCCAATTGCTTGCTTACACCACCGATTACACCGTGTCAAGCAACAGCAATTATAACGACGAGGCTGTTGGCGGATACGGCGCGGGCAGCACCAAAATCGAAATCACCTTTGTGACCAGCGCCACGAAATTTTTAAACAGCGCCGGCTGGACAATCGAAATCATCTACCAGGCCCTGCTCAACGAAAAGGCCCTCATCGCCCCCGACGGCAACCCCAACAGGGTGTGGCTGCAGTACAGCAACAAGCCCTACGATACCACGACCAACAACACCCCGGAGGACGAGGCGATCGTCTATACCTTCGACCTCGAGATCTATAAGCATACCGGCGATATCGGCGATCCCTCTCCTCTTGGGGGCGCGGAGTTCGAGCTGTATCCGAAGGTTGATATGGATGAAAGCGACCCGGTCTTCGGCGCCGCCATCGAATTCATCGCGCTGCAGTCAGCAGACGACGGAGAGCCCCATTACGACGCGACCTACAATTACAGGGTCGCCAAGCCCGGCGAAAGCGGCAGAAGCGCCACGCTCGTTTCCGGCGCCGACGGCTTTATTCGCATCAAGGGCCTTGACGCCGGCGAATACGAGCTGGTGGAAACAAAGGCGCCTCCCGGATACAACGGCGGCTGGCGGACAAGCATTCTGATCGAGCATGTGGACACAACGCCCCGAGGCCAAAAGCAGCTGCACGTCACCATCGCGGGAGTTGCGGAAGAGGAGCAGAGCGTCAACGTCCAGAACCGGGCCGGCGGGCTGCTTCCCGGCACGGGCGGCATCGGCGTCAAGATCATCTACGCCGCCGGAATCGCCGGAGCCATCGCCCTGGCCGGTTACATCGTCTTCCTCATTTACCGCAGGAGGAGGAACCTTCTGTCCGCCGCGGCGTAATTCAAGCAAAAACCCCAATGCCCGGCAAGCTGTTTGGCTGGCGGCGATGCACGCCGCCAGCCGGCAGCGGCAAGGAAACGCCTATGAAAAAAAAGGTTATCATCGTTGGCTCTGTCGTATTGTTCGCTCTCATAGTCATTTCCGTGCTGCTGTACCCCACGGTCGCCGGCCGCGTGAACTCCAGCCGCCAAACGCGGGCCGTCGCGCGGTATATCGACGAGGTGGCGGCCATCGACGACGGAAGCAGGCAGGCGATTTTAGACGCGGCGCAGGCATACAACAAGGCCTTGCCCCGCAGCGACAGCCGCTTCCGGCCCACGCCGGAGGAATCCGCGGCGTACCATCAGCTGCTTAACGCCGGCCTGGGCGTTATGGGCATCCTGTCTATCGACAAGCTCGCCGTTAAGCTGCCCATTTACCACGGCACCGACGAGGGTGTGCTGCAGATTGGCCTGGGGCATCTGCAGGGCTCATCCCTGCCGGTGGGCGGAACCGGCACGCACGCGCTCATCACCGGGCACCGGGGGCTGCCCTCCTCGACGCTGCTGACCAACCTGGACAAAATGGAAGAGGGCGACACCTTCGTGCTGTATGTCATGGGCGAAACGCTCACCTACCAGGTGAATCAGATCACCGTGGTGGAGCCCGAGGAGGCCAGGGCCCTGGCCATCGACCCGAATATGGACTACTGCACGCTGATCACCTGCACGCCCTACGGAATCAACAGCCACCGCATGCTGGTGCGCGGCCACCGGGTCGAAAACGCCGCCAGCGCCGGCTGGGATACGGCTTACGCCGAAGCCAGCAGGCCCGATAAGCTCATCGTATTGCTCATGCTCATGGCTCCGGCATTGCCGGTTATGCTTGTGTCGCTCGCTCTGAAATGCAAAAGAATTCACAAAAAAAGAGGTGTCCCTCTATGAAGCGAATCATCGCAGCCGCCCTCGCTTTCGCCTGTGTCCTGCTGCTGGCCTCAAACGCCGCCTACGCGCTGGACGCGAAGCCGTCTACCCTGACGGTGGTCATAAAATACGGTGATGTCCCGCTGGACGGGATTCAAACCGCGGTCTGTCTCGTGGCCGGCGTGCGGGAGGCTGACGGCACGCTGGTCTATGAGGCCGTGCCGGCGTTCGCGGGCGCGCAGGCCGATTTCACGAACCTGACCGCGGAGCGGAACA
>Ga0099364_10003560_pt1 | contig 24104 bp, 10 predicted proteins | sample TergutTh196P3_FD_73070 | JGI IMG/M metagenome (GOLD analysis project Ga0099364, IMG submission 73070) | Microcerotermes parvus P3 segment gut microbial communities from Pointe-Noire, Republic of the Congo - Th196 P3 | ecosystem: Host-associated > Arthropoda: Insects > Digestive system > Gut ...
GCACGATGCCAGCGTCCCATCTTTGCCGCCTTGTTGCAGGAATGAAAACACGGGAAAATAACAAAAAATACGAAATAGAGTCAATAGCAATTTCGCCAACTTCGCTAACTTGATGTTTCAGAACAAGACTATTGTTTCACGATGTTTTTGCAGGCTCCCTCGACCTGGCCGCTGCCAATCGAACGGCCAGTCGTTGTCGCGAAATCGTTCAAGGGAGCAAACGTCTTCGGGTTGTTCAAGTTGTTTGCCCATTTCGTCGATGATGTTCTGAATCGCCGTCCGACTCGGTTGGAACGCGACGAACTTTTGCAAACACGTTTCGATGACATCCTCACGACACTCGAACTGCATCAACCACTGCCGGAACGCCTCGCAATTTGCCTTTCGTGATGCCTGCTCTGTGAGTTTGACCGCGCTTTCGGCATCGTCGGCGGTCAAATTTGACCCGACAATTCCTGCCTTCCCATCCAAAATGAGCTTGACTTTCTGCGTTTCCTGATCGATCATGACATCCGCCTTCGCAGACCGGGAACGAGCGGCGGTTTTTCACTGTGGAGCAGGGCGAGAACGGGTTGGAGTCGTTTGGCACTGTAGCGAACGAGTTCGTCGGCGATGTTGGGTTCGAGGTTGGTCACTGTCAAAAATTAAAATACTCAACAATTTTTTGTCTCTCGCAGAGATCGCGGAGGACTATATAGTGCACCGCCAAACTTAATTTTGCTGATCGTTTCGTATTTTGGGGGGCTATTTTAGCAATACAATGCTGACACCAGGCAAAATAGGTAATCCAGAATCCGCAAATCTGGGTTGATTTGCTCAAGTTTTCCCATCCCAAAAGTGGTTTATACCGTACAACGCCATGGACTTTGCCTTTATCTGCGAACTTTGTGCATCCCTTTGTGATTTTTGTGTTGAAATATTTTAACACAAAGGCCACAATTATTAATACCAGATTAATACCAGTCCAATGGCGTTCGGCAGTATAACTATCGTGAATTTTTCGCATGAATTCTATTGATGAGTAACACAGAAAGACGGAAGTGACGGAAAATTTGAAATTATACCGAAATCGGACTGGACATACAGACGATATAATCGTTAAACTTCGCCTGTGAGAGAATTGGGCGAAATGCTTGTCGCTCTGAAAAGAATTGAAGGAATTTGCATTCGGGAGAAAAAACATGACCGTCACGAAATCGAAGCAATCAGTATTTCTGTTGCCGATGTTTTTGCTGACCTTTGCCATGACACAAGGCTTGTCGAACTTATCCAGCGTTTTTGCCCAGGAAAACGGGACATCGAAATCGTTGCTGTCGATTGTGTTTTCGAAACAGCAGCCGTCGTTGCTTGAAAAGGGAAACCCGGCCACATCGGCTTCAGACACACAGGTGCCAGCACCAACCGGGGCTCAGAAGCTGTCGCAAGTGCAAATTCCGAACGATGTTGCAAATCGTCGTGTGAACGGACGTGCATCGCACGCGATGTTCAACATCAACATGCCGCCGATTAACGCCGAAACCAGTCCCATCGTCAGCGTCAGCGGTCTGGTTCCCATGAACGCCGGTGATCAGGATTTGCACACCGATCAACAACCGCGACAGTTGCGTCGATTCCCGGTGGAACCCGACCCGAACGACATCCCTTCCATTGTGCCGATTGAAAAGCCGGATCGGTCGGACGTGATTTCCAATCCGGTGCTTGACCCGTCCCACACCAATGACGACAGCTTCTCGTTGGCCAGTGCCATGCAAAACAATTCGCGTGCTGCCGGAACTCAGCGGCAAGTGCCGACGCCCGATGATCATTCCTCGGATGCGCATCTGCACGAAATCAACGTTTCGGCAATGAAAAGTGCCATGTTCAACGGAATTCAGCCCGGCGTCACGCTCAAAAACGAGGTTATCGAACGCATGGAGGGGCCACCGAACCTGGTAACCCCCGTGGATGCCGTGACGGAAGTTCTCATCTACGATTTAGGTGAACTGGGCAGGATGGAGATTACCATCCAGCAGTCGAAGGTTTTTTCCATCGTTTGGCTCCTGCCTGAGCCGTACCCCAGCGAACAGATACGCAAGGAGGGGCTGGAATCCGAGTTACGCGGCATCCGGGCCATCCATGTCCCCGATTCGAACGGTTATATCCTCGGAATGATTTTCCCGGAAAAAGGTGTCATTTTCTCGTTCGTCAAGTCGAACGAACCGGGGGTTCCGTTGCCGATGGTCACTCAGGTCATCGTAGAGCCGCTGACGTCCTGGCCATTCGAACTCCGCGGCGAACGCTACCTGACCATCTCCAACGCCAAGGCGAAATGGGATCTGACCATTGCCGTACAACTCGACCCGAACAATCACCGTGCACGCTGGCTTTTGGCCAAGGCATTTCTGGCCGATGATCAACTCGTCGAAGCGCAACGGGAGTGCAAATTCGCCATCCAACTCATGGCCGACCAGCCGCAATACCACGTCACGCTTGCGGAAATCATCGGCACCGCCGGCTACACAAAGGAAGCCCGGCAGTACCTCGACTCCCTGATGCCGTATTGCAGCAATTCGCCGCAACTCAAGGGACACGTCGAATACCTGCTCGGGGATTTTTACCGCGATGACAGCAGCACCCAGGACCTCCTTGCCGCGAGTAAATATTATGAAACCGCGATTAATACGGTGAAGCCGCTTCTCGAATCGACCAACCCGACCTTGCGTCAGCAGGCAAAACTGATATTGATGAAGACCTACCTTTCCATGGCCCAGAGTATTTCGCTCAGCAACTGGGGAGGCAAGGAGGAAAGCCTTCCCCCATGGCTCGACGGGGCTGAAACCTTTGCCCTGAACATGGTCATGGATGATAACACCACACGCGAATACCTCTTGGAAGTGGCGGTGAAGACTATCGGCGTCCATGCCAACTGTCCCGAATTGGGTGGATTGGAGAAAGCGATTGACAAACTCCAGAAGGTCACGGATGAAATTGTGTCACAAACGGACGATGAATCCACAGTCCGACGAATCGAGAATCAATATGCCTCGGCACTCTATGACATCGGGCAGGTTTACGAAGAGCGCGGGGACATGCAACAGGCAACGCAATACGCGAAAAAGGCGATTCAGTATTTTGAACGCAACCTGAGCGACAACGACGATGTTGCGAGTATTTACCGGCTGGCGAACCTTTATTACCAACTTGGAACGCTTGAAGCTTCCGGCCAGGCAAGTCGCCCGCCCGTGAAACCGGACAAAAAGGCCCATGCACGCGCCGCAGGCTGGTTTGCCAAAGCGATCCCTTTGTTCCAGCAAATCGAAGCGTCGTTGGACCAGTATGAGCAACCCGTTTTGGGACAAATGTACGTCAGCATCGGCGTGACTTATTGGGAAGTCGGGGAAAAGAGTTACGCCGTGCAAATTACGGAGTACGGCGTCGGCAAGCTGGAAGACGCCGTTGACAATGAGTTGATTGCCGGGAAAATTCTTGCCACTCCCTACATCAATCTCTCGAACATGTACGAAGAAATGGGGCGAAAGGATGAGGCGGAAAGCTATTACCTCCTTTCGAAACAGGCCGCCAACAACAATCTCGCCGGGGGCAGTAGCACGAAAAAGACGCGATAAAGTCAGCGACATTCCGCCAAAGCCGACCGGCCGAGTTCCGCCAGTGCAATATGTGTTTCGTTGGCCGCGTCGAATCGCCGGATGGAAAGATGCTCCAACATGCCGGGCGAACCGAAACCCTTGCCGCCCTGCACGGAACTCGCGACCACACGTTGGTGTACCGCCTCACTGTTGAACAATGCCGCAAGGTAATACGCTTCATCAAGGCCGGACACCGCGATCATCGAACAGGTTTCCTGCGGGATGATCGGGCGACCGTGTGCAAATGTCAAATCACCGGAAGCGTCAAAAGGCGGCACGACTGCGGCACGGATGCGCGTGTCCATCCGCCGCCAGACGACCTTGACCGGCGCAAACGTTTCCCGCGAAATGTTGTACATCGAATAAAACGGTGCGTCGGGCAGATACTTGCGATACGCCGCGCGGTTTCGTAACGGCGTTTCAAACTTCCGCAAAAACGCCAGCGTTTTCGGGTATTTTTTCTGCATGACCTCAAGCGGCAAACCGCAACGGGTGGCCGGGTCTTGCACGATGATAACCCATGTCGAAGGCACTGCCGAAAACCGGTCAACATCGCGCCAGCGCAAAAGCGGGTACAGCAGTTCCGATTCGATTTCGGCCTCGATGACCGGCAATTGTTGTTTCCCGCATTCCGCAAGATTGCGTACCGTCACAATCCCGTGGGATTCCGCCGAAATGATTGTCACCCAGTAAATGCCGTTTGCGCCGCCGGTGTTGGCACCGAGAATGGCCTGATAATCCGATTTTTGCGGCACATCAGCAGGCTGTGATTGTCCGTGTTGTTCCATGATGCGCCAGGCCGATCCGGATTGTTTCGGGTCAACGGGTTCGGCATGACATGCACGGCAGTGATGTTGCGATTGCCAACAGAAATACGGCACAGGGTAGGTTGTCGGGCAACCTTTTTCGAGAACGAGCGTTGCCGTTTTCGTTGTCGCGTCACGAAAAACCCGCACTGCGGAGAAATCGTCAACCCGCAAAACCTTGAAGGCACGCGCCGGATCGTTGCCGCCGAATTGCCGGAACCCGTTGCCGGTTTTGTGCGTTTGAAACACCGTTTGCGGCAAAACCATCGCAAGTCGCCCGCCGGATTTGAGAAAATGATCCGCCGCCGTTGCCACCATGAGCAGTGCCAGTTCTTTTTTCGCGCCGCCATATCGGGCGTCTTTGCCGGAAAGATTGAAGAGGCCGTAATGCCGCCAAAGCGTTTTGGTTTGCTCGCGGTATTCCGGCGGCAGCTTGTCCCATGCCAGCCACGGCGGATTGCCCACCACAAAATCGAATTGTCCGAATGATTCCGGCGGATTTGTTTCGCCAAGAGGCGACGTGTTGCGAATGCTGTCATGGCAGGCTACGTGTAATGGCGGCACAGGTTTCTTGCCGCCACCCCCATGTGTCGCGAGTGCCATTGCCAAATTGGCCGCACTCATCAACACGGCGAGCGGGTTGAGGTCAAACCCGGCGATATTCTGCGCAATACGTTCCGCCTGCACACCCGCTTTCAGCATACGTCGCACTGCCGTGAGTAAAAACGTGCCGCTGCCGCAGGCCGGGTCAAGTACGCGAATATGATTTCCGCTGCCGATTGCCTCATCGTATCCGGTAACATCAAACATAAGATCGGCCAGCCACGCAGGCGTGTAAAACTCACCAAGCTGCTTTCGTGCCGCCGTCGGAATCAGATTTGCGTACAAGGCACCGAAAAGATCACCATCGCAGTGGGGTTGCTGAAACATACCCGATGAGACAAGCCGCTCAATTTTGTCATTGATTTTTGCCGCAAGCAAATCAAATTTCACGCTTGCCTTTGAATCGCAAATATCAAACGGCCATTGATAAATCGCCGCCACATCGGGTTCCGCCCGACCGATGCAGCGCAAAAAAGCCTGAACGATGATCGCCAAATACGTTTCCACAGCAAACAGCAAAGCGGCACTGTTTTTTGTTTGATATTTTTCATCAATCAGAAGTTTTTTGGCAATCAGATCGTGAGATTTTTGCCAAACACAAGGGTCACAACCCGTTGCGTTGAACCGCAATTCCCGCCATTGCAAAAATTGCGTGTTTTTCGGCTGTGCTGCCAGTTCGTGTGCCAAAAGCGAGAGAGTCTCACGAGACTCAGACGCCGCCCCGCCAAATCCCCGGCAAATCATGCGTGGCAGCGTATCTTGAAGTTTGGCAGACACTTACGCAACAAGAAATAAACAAACCGCCTGTTTGGGCTGTCCAACCATCAAAGACCGAACCCGCAGGCGGTTGAAATTTGAAAAACAAGTAATAGCAGTACGAAAATTTACTTTTTCTTTTCGATGTGGGTCGTATGCTTTTTCATCTTACGGCAGAATTTCGAAATTTTGAGCTTCTCACCGCCCGGCTTGCGACGCACAATATAATTGTAATCCCCGCATTCTTCGCACACGAGATAAACTGTTTCCGCTTTCTTTTTACTCTTTTTTCCACCGGCCATTTTACTTAACTTTCAATCAGGCAAAAACTTACATCACACCCAATTCTTTCGGGAGCCCCACAAACAACCTTCAACTGAATATTATATGCCCGGCATCGAAAAAACAAAGGGGGGATGACGAGCGGTTTGCCCCTTGCCTATCGGATTTCGCTGCTTGCCTGAATTTGCCTTTGCCGGGCGAGGCCGACGAAGGGGCTGTCCGGGGTGTAAGCACTGATGGCGTCGAATGAAGTGGCGGCGATGTCCCACTGTTTGTTCAGCAGGGCAAGTTCCCCCTTGAGATAAAGCACACGGTCCAAAATCGCCTTGTCCGGCTTCATCGCAATCAGTTCGTCAATGATCGTTTCGCAAGCGACATATTTGTAGTTCGTGAAATAATCATCAATGGCTAATTGGAGTGCGGCGTGCGACCAGTATTTGCTCGTAATTTCCTTTTCATAGATTTCATTGAAGCACCACAAGGCTTGTCGCCGCTGGCCGGGAACATACAAGAGTGAACTCCCCCATCGATACAGCAAACCAGCACGGAATTTGTCCTGCTTTCCCGCCGTTGTGGCATAGGCTTCGCTGTAATACTGGGCCGCCTTCTTATGTTCCTCTTCTCTTGCAGCTTGAAGGCCGAGGCGGAAGGCGGCCTGCTCAAATGTTTGCGTGTCACGATAAGGACTGTCTGGCGGGATTGCATTGTAAGCAATGGTAAACATAAGGACAGCCTCGCTGATTCTGTCTTGCTGAAACAACAGTTCCCCCCGCAATACGGCGGCACGTGCGGAATTGTAACCTTCCACGCTCCAGTTGTTCAGCAGTTGGTGCAGTTCGTTGATCACTTCGTCGATCTCACTCTTGCTTCCTTCGGCGTTTTTCGCACGGGCTTCGAGCTTCTTGAGCAAGTCGTCCTGCTCTTCGGGCGAAAACGGCCTATTTGCTAAACTGTTGTTCCCGCCGGGCATTTGCACGACGCTGTTCTGCGAAGGAGTGATAGTGTACAAACTGCCGTTTGTTGCCGTGCCGGAAGTTGTCGCCGCAGGGTAGGTTCCCAGGCCGCTGTTCGTGATCACGGGCGTTGTGGTGGTCATTGCCGATGATTGCGGAATCGCGTTCAACTGGCTCAGCGTCCGTTCGCGAATCGACGAATAGCGGCCGTACATTTCGTTGGACACCTGCGACATGGCGTCGTAAATCTGCCTGGCAAAAGGCATGTTTCCTGACTTGGCGTAACAAATCGCCAGCAACGACACCGCCCGAAGAAAATGCTCTTCGGTCAACCCGCATTTCAGCGAGTCGGCGACTTCTGCGGTAAAGGGGCGTTTGTCAAAGGAAACTGTACCATTGTAATTCTGCCTGGTTCCCAGAAGCGGGTGGAGCAAATCAACTGCGCTCTGAATTTGTCCCCTTTCGGCGTAATAGTGCGCCCGAAGCAACTTGACGCCGTCTGAATAAATACTGCTTGCGTATTTCGCCTCAAGCCAAGTGATGAGTTCGTCAGCCTTGTCAAAATTCCCGGTTTTGATGCGACACAGGACAAAATAAATATAATCCGCCACAGGAACAGCGTTTTCGTCTTGCTGTTCGACGATTCCCAGCAACTTCTCGGTGGCTTCCTCATACCTTTCCATTTGATAGTAACACATCGCCTGCAATCGCTGGACGTCGAGCCAGGTTTCGGATCGGTCGTTCTGGAAAGTCGTACTGAATGTACTTAATTCGTTCAGGGTTTGCGTGTAATTTCCGGCGCGATAGAAGATGTGGGCCAGTTCATAAAGGCTCTTGGGGCCGCGTTCCGTGTCTTTGGCTGAGATGAACTCGCCAAAGATGACGCGGGCCTGGTCTTCCTGGCCGAGTTGCCCCAAAGCCCAGGCAAGGTAAAACCGGCAGTTTTTCCACATTTTCAGGTTGTCCTCGGTATCTTTCGGAATTTTGACCTGTGCCAGTTCCGTGTATTTGCGGGTTTCCACCGCACTTCGCAGGTACAAAACCGCGATCTGTGTCTGGTAATACAGCACCAGCGGGACACTTGACGAATCGGGAAATTCCGCAAGAAAGAGGTCGAATTGCTTTTGAGCGGCTGTGGCGTAGGTCTTGGCCTGAAGCGGATCCGATGTCCGGCACTGTGCCGCGCCCTGAAAGAGTGCCTTGCCGGTCAGGAACAATGCCGGTTCGTAGAATTCGCTTGCCGGTTTACCTTGGTCATCTTTTTGGCTGAGGATCAGATTGAGGTAGTGTTCCACTTTGACATTATCCGAATTGAATAGCGAAGCGTCGGCAATCCTGTACCAGACTTCATCCTTTTTCGGGTAGCTTGGGTCGGCGGCCAGTAGCTTTTCCCATTCGGTAATGGCCGCAGTGTAGTTTTTCGCATCGTAGTAATCCTTGCCGAGCTTCAACGTTTGCTCGGACGACGTCGACGACGTCAATTGGGCAAACGCCGCACCTGTTCCGACACACAACAGCAGCGCAATCATCACGCCGATGATGTATGTTGCCCGCAGAGACGCCAGGGCCGCAGAGTGGTTTTGAATTGTCATGCTATATCTTTGTGCCTCCGCGCCTCTGTGTGAAACACTTCTCCGCCGCCACTTGGAAAAATCATGTTAAAGTATACCAAATATATCGAAAAAAAAGAATAGTAGACTTCACCATTTTTTGAAGAATGTCGCTTCATTTTCCAATTCCGGTGGTCATTTTTTTTGACACGAACCACGCAAAATCCGCAAAAATGAAATGATTTTTGTACATTCCGTGATAAAAAAATATGACGGTCTGAGTGGATTTTTGGGACATCCTGGTTTCACCTTACTTATTTGTTCACAAAGCGGCACAAAGCCACAGAGCTGATTTCACGCAGATGCCGCAAAGAACACGGAGAATAGAAGATGATTTGAAAGACCTCCGCGTCCCCGGAGAACTCTGCGTGAAATCGTTTTCAGAGCTTTTTTCCCCATGTTCCTTCGTGACATTGTATGTTATTATCAGTTCATTTCCAAGCATCTGTTGTCAGTGAAGGAAAAGGTTGTTAGGATCAAATGAAAATGAGTTCCTCCATTTGTGGTAAAAAAATGAATCATGGTCTGCTTTTGACATTGAAGATTTTCACCGTCATCACCGCTTGCGCGGGCGTGTGGGACTATTTACAGTTTGTTTCCCCGCGTGTCATTGAGTACGCATCGGAGCAACGCGACAACTCCGAGCATCGTGTCATCAAGCAAATGGAAACGCAAATCGGCGAACATTTTCAGCGTTTTCGCCCGGACGAGCCGGGTGACTTTGACGCATCCTGGCCATGTTTTCGCGGAGCTCGACGCGACAATCTTCCCGATGACAACGTTTCGCTTGTGAAACAATGGGATGAAAACGGTCCGACGGTTCTTTGGCGGCAAACGCTTGGCGAAGGTTATGCCGGGGCAATCATTGCGAACGGTCGGGTGTATGTGCTGGATTATCTCGAAGAGGAAAACGCCGACGCATTGCGATGTTTTACCCTCTTTACCGGTGAGGAAATCTGGCGTCGCAGTTATCACAACCCGATTCGGCGCAACCACGGCAAGTCGCGCACCGTTCCGGCATGTGGCGACAGAGTGGTTGTCACCCTCGGACCGGCGGCGCATGCCATGGCGGTGGATGCCGTGAGCGGCGATTTGCTCTGGTCGCGCGACCTCGTGCGGGAATACGGTTGCGAAGTGCCGCAATGGTACGCCGGGCAGTGTCCGTTGATCGACGATGGCAAGGTGGTTCTCGGCATCGGCGGCGGCACAGTGTTGATGACCGCACTGGATTTGAAAAGCGGCGCAACGGTTTGGGAACTTCCCAACCCGGACGGCGTCAAAATGTCGCACGCTTCCGTTTTGCCGACCGTGTTGGCGGGACGCGAACAGTATGTTTACGCGGGGATCGGCGGAATCGTTGCCTGCGACCACAACGGACAATTGTTATGGCAGTGTCGGACGTGGAAACCTGCGGTTTGGGCACCAACCCCTGTAAAAAACGGCGAGAACCGGCTTTTCCTGACGGCGGGCTATGGTGCCGGTTCCGCGTTGCTGTCCGTTACCAATCGAAGTGGCGTGTTTGAGGCCGTGATTGAAAACCAATGGAAACCAAACAAAGGCCCTGCTTCGGAACAGCAAACGCCACTCGTGATTGACAACACGCTGTTTGTGATTCAACCCAAAGACGCGGGTGCCTTGCGCTGTGAGATGCTGGCGGCGGATGTCCCATCGCTGCCGGAGTTCAAAGCAACCACCGGCAAAGAGGTACGCTTTGGTCTCGGCCCTTACATTTACGCGGATCACGCTTTCTGGATCGTTGACGACGACGGTGGACTGCATGTTTACGGTTATGAGAACGATCAATTTCACTATATCGCCCATCATCAAGTGCTACCCGGCGTCGATTCCTGGGGACCGATCGCTTATGCCGGCGGCATCATGATTTTGCGGGATTCGACGTCGATGGTGTGTTTGGATTTACGTGAGGAGTAATGATTTGCCACGAAGGCGCGAAGAATAATGCAGAATGATCTTGTGATCATCCGTTGATGTGAAAAATATTCAGTATTCTGCATTCCCTTCGTGGCGAGAAACAGAATTGGAGACTTGGCCGTGAGATTTTTTCGCAGGGATTTTTTGTTGTTTATCCCCGGCATTTTGTCGCTGGGGTTATTCGGTTGGATCGTCCGTCGCACGATGAAAACACCGGTAACGTCAACGGACGACGCACTTGCCGATGAGTTTGCACTGCCGGAAAACGCGGCACAAATCCCGGTTTATCGGCTTGATGGTCTCGTGTTCCGCGTTGACCGGCCGCGCAAAACGGTTTGCGCATATCACGCGGAAACAGGGGAATTGGTTTGGGAATCGCATGGCGAAAATCGGTTCATCGTACCCGGTGCGGCGTTTCCGATCGACCTTGCGCCGACAGGCGAGCTTTGGGTGGCTAATATCGGACAAAAGCGATTGGAGCAACTTGACCCGAAAACCGGCAGGTTCATCGCGTTTTGGGAGCCGAAACGAGCCTTCGGCGGCTGTTGCAATCCCGTCCGGTTTGCCGCACTGCCAGGCGGTCGATTCGTGACAATGGAAAAAGGCGATCTCCGGGCATGCATTTACCAGCCGTCCGGCGAATTGGAGACTGTCCTCACGGACGCCCTTTCGGATTCCGAGTTCAACTACTTTTTATGCCGCGACGGGGAAACGGTCAACCTGTACGACAGTGGCACAAAAAAGCATTGGGAGGTGAAGTGAGAGCGTTCAACTCCCTGGAATGTGTCTTTACTCAAACAGCAACCGGGAACGAAGCGTCGCGACTGGTTTTGGGGTGGAAATCATCCTCTCCGGTCACTCCGTTCGGCCACTTCGTGACCTCTCTGCGTTCCCGGCTACTGTTTCTTGCGGTTCCCGGATACTGTTTCTTGCGAAAAATCCCGGTTTAAGACACATTCCTGGGCTTGGTACGACCAACTTCACTCTGTACTCGTTCACATACTGCCAACGAGTTCCATTTGATCCACATTGAGGAAATGCCGCCGTTCGTTTTTTGCGATGACCGTGACGCCGTTTTCCGTTACATAAAAACCACGGGTGCGATCAAGGTCGGGATCAAAGCCGATCTCCATGCCGGACGGAATCGACACGCCCTTGTCGATAATTGCGCGATGGATTCGGACGTTGCGTCCGATATTGACCCGGGAGAAAATAATCGAGTCTTCCACTGATGCATAACTGTTGATACGCACGCGGTTTCCAATGATCGAGCGTTTGACCTCGCCTCCGGAAAGAATTGTGCCGGGGCAGACGATGCTGTCGATGGCATGACCGGTCCGGCCTCCTTCGTCGAAAACGAACTTGGCTGGCGGGAGATTGGGGTGATAGGTATAAATCGGCCACTCCTCATCGTATAGATTGAGTAGCGGATCGACGCCGACCAAGTCCATGTTGGCGTCATAATAGGCGTCCAGTGTTCCGACGTCCCGCCAGTAGGCATCTGTTTTACGATTTTCGTCCATAAATGGGAAGGCAAAGACCCGGTTTCTATCAATGATGGATGGGATAATATCGCAACCGAAATCATGACGACTTCCCGGACGGGTCGCGTCGCGACACAATTCCTCGAAAAGAAATCGCGATCGAAAAACGTAAATCCCCATGGAAGCCATACATAAATCGTCATTGCCGGGAATGGTACGCGGGTTTTTCGGCTTTTCCTCGAAACCAATGACACGCTGATTGCTGTCGATTTCCATGACGCCGAACTGCCCTCTGGCACGATCAATGGCCACCGGCAACACGCCGATAGTCAAATCCGCATCATTCTCGAGGTGTGAGTCAATCATCCGGCGATAGTTCATTTTGTAAATGTGGTCACCGGCCAAAATGACGACATGGTCGGGCTGTTCTTTTTCAATCGAATAAATATTCTGGTAAACGGCGTCGGCTGTTCCCTGATACCAGTTTTCATCGATTCGTTGCTGAGGTGGCACAACATCGGCAAATTCGCCCATTTCCCGACAGAAATAGCGGCTCCAACCCATATTGATATGGCGATCGAGACTGATGGCCTTGTACTGCGTCAGTAACAGCATCTTGCGGATGTTGCTGTTAAGGCAATTCGACAGCGTAAAATCGATAATCCGGTAGCTTCCCCCAAAGGGAACGGCTGGCTTGGCGCGATCCCGTGTCAACGGTTCCAGACGCGCGCCCTTCCCGCCTGCCAAAACAACAGCTAAAATACATTCTCGCATCTTGTGGCAAATCCTTTGATAACAACGTCAGCGGTTTTGGTCAATACAATCTTCAGTTATGATTTACCTTAGTATTGTAGCATAACGAGCAGGATTTTGATAAAAATGGTAAAGAAAATCCGAATTTCCGGTCCTGTTCAATGTCACGTCAAGCCGCCCGGCTCGAAAAGCATCACGAATCGCGCATTGGTTTGTGCGGCTCTTTCCGATTACAACACCTGTTTGACCGGCGCACTCGACTCGGAAGACACGCAGGTTATGCTTGACGCGTTGCGCACACTCGGACTGTACATCGAGCATAACCCGGAAGAAGCAACGATTTACGTCAAAGGTTGTGGTGGGGATTTCCCCAACAAAAATGCGGAAATCCATGTTGCCAACAGCGGGACAACGGCCAGGTTCCTGACCGCCGCACTTGCCGTGACTGAAGGTTGCAATTACAGAATTTATGGCAAGCCGCGTATGCACGAGCGGCCAATCGGCGACCTGATTTCGGCACTTTGGCAGCTTGGGGCGGATGTTCGCTCGGAAATGGGAAACGATTGCCCGCCTGTCCTGATTGGAAAAAACGGGAAATTTGGCGGGAATGCACAAGTTTCTGGTGAAATTTCGAGTCAGTTTCTCAGTGCACTGCTTCTGGCGGCACCGGTTAGTCCGTCCGACATCATTTTGTCAGTGCAGGGTGAATTGGTTTCCAAACCGTATATTCAAATGACGCTCGAAGTCATGCGGGCTTTTGGCGCGACGGTTGACGCGGCAGATGATTTTTCGCGGTTTCGCATTGCCGCAAACTCCCAATATGCCCGGAAGCAAGGCGGAACGTTTTGCTATGCCGTTGAGCCGGATGCATCAGCGGCAAGTTATTTTTTTGCCGCCGCAGCGGTGACTGGCGGAACCGTCACCGTCGAAGGACTGTCACAGAACAGCTTGCAGGGTGACATCAACTTTTGCTGTTGCCTTGAACAAATGGGCTGTCGCGTGCAATTCGACGCGAATTCAACAACAGTGACCACACCAACAAACGCATTGCAAGGGATCACTGTCGATATGAATGCGATCAGTGATACAGTGATGACGCTAGGCATTGTTGCGTTGTTTGCGAAGGGACCAACCCGCATCACGAATGTGGCACATATCCGGCACAAGGAAACCGATCGCATTTCCGCACTCGCCTGCGAATTGCGGAAATTCGGAGCCACGGTGACAGAATTTGACGACGGGCTTGAGATTATCCCGCCAATAACATTTCCCGATAACGAAATTGAGATCAATACTTATGACGACCACCGTATGGCGATGAGTTTCGCCATTGCGGGGTTAAAAGTGCCCGACGTTGTGATTCGCGATCCCGGTTGCGTTGCGAAAACCTACCCGGGCTTCTTCGACGATCTGGAAAAATATGCCAAACGTCATTGACAATGAATTTTAGCCACAGACTGTCACGGATTATCACGGCAGGTTTTTTTCGGAAATTCCGTCCGTGTTTCGTCCACGCAAATCTGCGGCTACTCACAGTTTTCAAACTGGCAAGTCACTAATATGTGATATACGTACTGAGTGCAATTGTGGTTTGCGATTTCCCGTTATACATGCCGTCAATACCGGTTGGAGTACCGTTCGTGTTGACTTTGCAGACACCGGACCAGTCCCAGCGGGCTTCGGGGCGAATGACCAGGCAGTTGTAGGGTTTCCAGTTCAAGCCGACAGTGACTTGTGAATAATCGGAACCATCAGTAAGCTGCGTGGTAGTACGGTTGTCAACCGTTCTGATGGGATAATCCCGGTAAATCCGTCCGGAATTGACATCCCGGAACCACTCGCCGCGAATTCCGAACGTCAGTTTTTCGGTGAGTTGATAAAATGCATAACCACTCACGGAATACCAATGTCCGTTGACAAATTGCGGAATGTAATCAATGGACTCATAAGCGGCATACTTTTCATATCCCAAGTCATGCTGTGCGACAAGTTTGAGACGTGGAGTCAACTGGTGCGAAAGGACCATGCTGTAGTGGGAACGAATAGCGTCTTTGGTCGAATTACCCGTCCCGCCGAATTTATCTGTGACGGTTTCATTGCCGGAAGCGGCGACCCATGAGAACTCCGTTCGTCTGTCCCAACTGTTCCACCGGAACCCTGCCAGGTAGGACAGTTTTCCGTTGGGGTCTTCCCAAGTGTCCCAACCGCGAGTGACACCGAAAATTCCGGTCAACCGGTGCGTCAGCCGTTGTGAAAACAGGATTCCCGTGTGCGTCATCGGCTGGCCGTACATCATAGTGTAGGAATGGGAGTAGAAGAAGTTCTGCGGTGACATGACCGACTCATAACCCATAATCGAGTAAAAGTGGCCGGCTTTGATATTCAAACCGCAATGAACCGGGATATACATTTCGGCATACAACTGCGGCATGGCCAAACCGAATCGTGAGGCGGTTCCTCCCGCGCGCGGGCCATCGTTGCTGTTCCATTGTGATGGCAGGGCGGACGGGTCTTCCGAAGAGAGTCCCGAAGCATAAGTCGTGTGTGTTTCCAAACCGATGGCACTTGTCCAGAGGTAATCGGAGCCGTACAGCAGGTCAACCCGCCCACCAACATCCCAGGAGCAACCCGAATTCGCCACGCTGCGTCCCATAGAAAGATAGATCTGGTTGAGCTGGTATTCGTTGGAACGGTCGTTAAACTTCAGCGGACCGTTCGTTCTTGAGCGTGGTTTGTCGGTATTATAGGTGAAACCCTGATCCAACCAGCCGGTGACAAACCACTGGCCGCAGGTCAGCCCGGGACAATACGAAGGCTCGCAAAGCTGATAGGAGTATGACGGTTGATAACCAAAATCATATTGGTCGCCATGGAACCCGGAGTAAGTCCCCTGGCCGTTGAGTTGGTGCGGATATGCGGATTCCGCTTCCGCCAGAGGATCCACAACCTGATAGTTCGTATTCGTATAGATGGTCTGGGGTTGCTGAGGAACGTATTGATCCTCTGCCTGCCCGGTCATGCCATACGTTGTGGCCACGTTACTGGAAGCGTGGTGTGTGGGTCCCTGTTGGGCAACGACAACCGATGTCATCAAAAGACATCCGGCCATCATGCTCAACAAAACTCTGTTTTTACTTGCTCGCATTGAATTCTCCTCGCACGGAATCTTCCGTAGCATGTCCCCCAAGAAACATTTGAGTTTGAAATTGCTCCAGAAAACCAATTCCCTGGCGCGTTCTCCTGCTTTTGACTTCATCGCTTGAATTGATTTCCGGAGTCAGCAACACCTTTGCATTGTGTTGTGTGACTACCGATTCGATATTTTTGTTCCCGTTTCGTGCGTCACTTTCCCAATAACCCGCAAAAACACGGAAAACATGAAATCACGAAAAAAGAATCGACTCGCTTTCATTGAACTAAATACTATTTTTGCAAACACTGTTATCATTTGTGTAATCTACGTATTTTAATATCGTGCCGTTGTTATAAACGATATGACTGTATGAATTGCGAATTGTTTATTTTTCATTTCAGCCAAGTGACGATAGCAAAAGATGATGATGTTTTGGCAACGGCGTATGGAGATTTGAGCTAAAATACAAACAATAACGCAATATAGATAAAATGTGTTATTTAAGTGTTTCAGAGCGATTCGGTATTGTGTCAGTCAAGGCAATCGTTAAAATTGACATATGCGATTAATTCGCAAGAATCCTTACTTTTCCAGTGAAATTCAGGAACTTTTCACTTGTTAGGACCATATCATTCAATGGTCTATTGGCTCAAGGCTTTTCCCAAGACTTATAAGCGTCAAAATGCTTTTTGTTGATATTTAACGCCGCTTTCAAAATATTTAATCATTAGAATTGTTATTTTCTTAATTCACAAAAATAACAAGAAAAATCAAAATACATAATTTTTTTCTAACTATAATGTTGACCTTGCTTGCCCAGGTGATTAATATCAGTTTAATTATATAATTTTTTTAAATTACCTTTTCTTCCGATTTGACGCAGATTCTTTTTTGCCTCAAGACGAGGACCATTGGTACTTTTCAATACCAGCTATCGATAAGCGACAACCTCCAACAACTTCAGTCAATTCCGTGCAGAACCGGATCGTGTGGCTCTTTTCAGGAAAGTGATTCTCATGAGTATTATGAAAACAATCTTCAACTTTGGAAACAACAGGAACTCAAGGAAAACGCATTCATCGGTCATGCGATTTCGACCGCAAATGGAACCCTTGGAAGACCGGCATCTTCTGGCCGTGGCAAGTTTGGCCACCGTGGAGGGGACGCTTTCACCAACGGACAGCTTTACGTCATTGAATTTGCAGGTTGAATCCGAAAAAGCAGCGTTCCTGGGTATCCAGATCACGTCCGGCAGTTTCGACCCTGCTGTGGTCAAAGTTATCGATACGAACACCAACACAGCAGTGACAGGGAAAGTCATTTACGATACTTCATCTTCAAGCCTTCTTCTGGTTCAACTGAAGTCCGGTGATTACACGATTGAGGTTCGCGGTGATCACACGACCTACGGTGATTTCCAGTGCGATGTTTTTATGCCCGGCGACATCAATGGCGCAGGCGTTGTTTCTTCGAGTGATTATGCCATTGCCAATGCGGCGTTTCAATTGAGCATGGGGACATTGAATGCCTTTACGATTGCGGCGCTTGAAAAACAGGGAATTACGCTTAGTGTTATTCAAGAACACGTTGGGAAATTTGATATTGACGGTGACGGGAAAGTTTCCGTATTTGAAATGGAAGCCATCGGCGTCAACAGTACGGTCGGAACGGTGGACGTCAGCATTGTCACCATGGCGGACCGTCCCGTGATTGACGCGAAATTGCTGGAAAGTGCATCCGCCACGGGCAATATCACGTCCAATCCCACCATCACCGGAACCGTGAGCAACCCGGGACTCATCACAGCGTTTCAGGCCAGTTTTGATGGTGCCAGTTGGACAAATATCACACTCAACAGTGCCGGGGCGTTTACGATTACCGCCGACATGATGAAAGACATGTCCGGGAGCCCTGTTGCTAACAATGGAGACATTACCAGTGGAAGTTATGTTCTCCAGTTCAAGGCGATTGACCGATTCGGCGAACAGACTGTCGATTTGAATTGCGTTGTCATTGCGGAGAGTAATCAACCACTGGCTGGCAACAAAACCGACTATGCCACCGGAGAAAAAACGCCGTTATCCGGTTCGCTGACCTCTCTGGTTTCACACGATTATGCGGGCTACGTGAGTGCCGGAGGCACGTTCACTTTCGTTGCACAAAATAATATCACGTTGCCCAGTGGGGCAACGCTGGCCGTTCAAGCCAACGGGAGTTTCACCTACACGCCAGGCAACGCTTTCATCGGTTTGAATGACGGCCAAACGGCGGAAGACACATTCACCTATACCGTCAGGGACATATTTGGGAATACCGCCACTGGGACCATCAAAATCACGATCAATGGCGTCAATGATGCCCCGGTTGCGGTGGATATTACCGATTCAACAAATCAGGACACCGTCAAAACGATTGACGCCATCAATATGGCATCCGACCCGGACAACGCTTTGTCCGAATTGACCATTTCCGCAGTCACCCAGCCAAGCAAGGGCGAAGCGAAAATCGTTGACAACAAGCTGGTCTTTGACCCGAAAGACGCTTTCAAGCATCTCCCGCAAGGTGCCAGTGAAACCGTGACCTTCACCTACACGATTCACGACCCCGGTGGCCTGGCTTCGACCAAAACGGTCACGATGACCGTCACCGGCTTGAACGACGCGCCGGTTGCCGTCAATGACACGGCGGCATTCGGTGCAAAAGACGATGCCGGGTTGATTGATGTCCTGGCCAATGATCTTGCCATGGATGATGGTTCGACCGTCGTTCTGGTGGAAATTGTCAGTGGGCCGGCCAAAGGCCTTGCAACCATCGAGAACGGTCAGATCAAATTTGACCCCAACGATCAGTTCAACAACTTGAAACAAGGGGAAACAGAAACGGTCACTCTCACGTACAGAGCGGCAAACAATCTTGACGCCACCAAAACAAGCACGGCCACAGTCACCATCACCGTCACGGGTGTCAATGACCCGCCGGAAATTTCCGGGCCTTACAATGCTTCGTCCATTACGAAAAACGGCACCCTTGAGATTGACCTGGCCGATCTGCTGGATTTGGCTTCAGATGTCAACGGCGACACCTTGACCATTTCCAAAGTCGAGTCCGCCACACCGGGCGTCAGCGTCAAAATCGAAAACGGCAAGGTGATTTACAATCCCGACTCAACATTCGATTATCTTTCGGCCACAAGCACCCCGGCAACGGACACGTTCACGTTTTGGGTCAGCGACGGTTTTGCCGAAACAGCCGGTACGGTTAACGTCACGATCACCGGTTTCGACACACCGTTGACCATCAATAACCAGACGCTCAGCGTCACCAGCAGCGGCACGGGCAATGCCACTTGTACGGTCCTGTTGGCAAGCGTGGGACACAGTGAGAATTTGAAATTTGAAATCGAAGGCGTCGTGGGTGGTGGTCCCGGCGGAACGATTCCGAACTTTGTCATCAACGAGCAAACCGGTGTGATCTCGGTTGCCAGAAGCAGCTTGCCTGAAACGACGGGTGCCGGGCAAGAGTACACCTTCACAGTCCGGGTGACCAATCTGAACGACGACACAGACACAGTGGCCGCAACGATCAAGATTCAAGTCGTCACAAAAGCCCCGCCGGTCGTGCCAAGTACGCCCCTGAAGTTGACGACCTCGGAAGACGCAACGTCCGCCGTGACAGGCACAATTACCGGTGTCACCAACGACGGCGATTTTGCCTTTGAAACGACACTTGTTGCCACGTCGTTCAAAATTGACGGCACAACCTACACCATTCCCACCGGATTTACTGCATCGGTCAACGCGAACACGGGTGTTGTCTCGTTTAACCCGAACGGCAAATTCACTCTCATCCCGGAAGGCAAGAGTGGCATTCTGATTCTCGAATACACGGTCAAGGATGCGGCAACCGGTGTTTCGGCAACCGGCACGATTGAAGTGACCATCACCGGGGTCAACAGCCAGCCGTTTTCCACGGGGCCGATTCCGGAACAGACAACCAATCAAAACACGAATTTGACGTTTAACGTGAGGCCGTTTTTTGAAGACCCGGATGTTGGCGACACATTGCAGGTCAAGGCCGGTTCCGCGTCGGTCACCGGCGGCGGTTCCGTTTCCATTAATAACCAGGGGAACATCGTTTTCAATCCGGGGAACGACTTCAAGCATCTTCCCCAAGATGCCACTGCAACAGTGACCATTACCTTCGTGATCGAAGACAGCGGAGGGTTGACCGTGAATGGAACTTACACGGTAACCGTCACCGGTCTGAACGACGCGCCGGTTGCGACTGATTATACGGCACCGGATGTCAACAAGAATGCGCAAACCGGTTCCATTGCGGCCAACAGCATTGCCTCCGACCCTGACGACGGGGAAACGTCAACGCTTGAATTCTGCTGGATCGGACGGGGTACTGAGAGTTTTGACGTGGCACGCGGGCAAACCGTGACCTTTGCCAACGGCGACAAGGTCACCATCGGTTCCAACGGCAGGACACTCATCTTCATCCCCGGACCTGCGTATGCGGATAATGGCAAAGGCACGGACGTCACAGCCAGTTTCCAATACCGGGTCAAGGATACTCCGCCCACAGGTACCGACAGTCTGGTGTCAAACACGGCAACGATTTCCGTTTTGGTCAAAGGTCTCAATGATCCGCCGACGATTAAGCAGCAAATGGACGATTTTGCCGAAGTCATGGGGACGGTCAAAACTTTCAATTTGAGTGATTATTTCAATGGACAGAACCTGACCTTCAGTCTTTCCGGGACGATAAACGATCCGTCGCAAATGCTTGAAGTTTCCATCAATGGTTCTACTTTGACGATCAGGTTTTTGAGCAATTATAACTCCACCAACAACCGCGAGCCGGTTCAAATATCGATCATAGCGACCAATGACGAAGGTGTTTCCTCGGCACCTTTGACTTTCAAGGCGGCCACCATTCCGCAAACCACACTCGAAGTGGTTGCTTTGCCTGTTCCCAAGAGTGAATCCGGTTCGAGCACGTCCGCCAACCATGATTCGATTCCTTCAACGCCACAGGACTTCACTGTCAGCATCGGCGATGAATACTATCTTGAAATCTGGGTCAGTGATACTCTGTACCTGACGGAAGGATTAAACGATTACGCAACAGGGATTTTGAATTCGACCATATCGCTGACCTATAACCCCAGTGCTGTGGAAATTGTTGCCGTGGAATTGGCCACCTTCGGTTACCCCTACACGGCTGATACTTCCACGCCCGGCTTGGTCTCCAGTGTGGGAGGAATGCTCTTTGCTAATGGGACCGGGGTCAACGGAGACAGCTTCAGGATGGTTCGTATTCTTGTGAAAGCGGTCGGGGAAGGAGACCCCAATTTCCAATTCGTCCGTGAAGATAAACCGGATGTGTTTTATTTCTCGCGAAACAGCAAGTCCAATACGGATGGTGCGGATATTTGGATTGATCAGATTGTCACCGTGACTCCCTCCATCACCCACACATCCGGGGCACCGCTTCTGGCGGAAGAAACACCGGAGATGATTGTGTCAGGCGGAGTTTATCCGCGTGTCGTGACAACCCCGACGAACATTTCCAACAACGGAAACGTCGCGAGTATTCCCGAAAATGCCGACTGGATTCACGAATGGCAGACGCACTGGGTCGAACTCTGGATCAAAGCCTCGGAGGTTGCCTATTTCCTCAGTGGAACCTGTGATCTGAATTATAACGCCGATTACTTCACCGCCGTGGAAGTGGAACTCAGCCCGGCATTCAGCGGCAACTCAAAGCCTGTCATCAACGACTCTCTTGGAATGGTGACGGGAATCGGCGGTGACGCCACGCGTCTGGTCACCGGGGATGGATATATTTTGCTCGGACGTGTCAAATTCCAATCGATCGGGGACGATAATGTTTCCTTCAGCGAGGCATGGTATGCCCATGATCTGGGGATTTCACTGGAGAATGTGAAAGTGACGACCTCCGCCCAGGAAGTGCTTTCTTATGCCGGAAAATCCCCGCGCACGGAATTGTGGGCTGTTCCCTACGACACGACGGATAACGGGTTAATCATGGCCAACGATTTTACACAATTCATTCGTGCCTTTATCCAGTCCGGCGAGACGGACTCTTATATCGTGTCGATGTTTGATTTTAACAAGGATGGAATCGTTGACGCTAAAGACATGACCTATTTTGCCAGGGTTTTTGCGGATGGGATCACGCGAGACTCCGGCCTGCCGGTACCATTCCCGCAATCGTTCACCCAACGTTATGTCGGCAAGACGCTTGACGCCGACAGTGCCGCCAACGTCAACAAGATCATTGACGCGGCCAACAAAGCCTGGCAGACGGCTCTGGGACTCGAAAGGCCGGTTGAGATTCAAATCGTCGTCCAGGATTTCGGAGTGGGTAACAACGAATTGGCCACCGCGAGAATCACGGCGGTCGATGCGCAAGGACTTCCGCTCAAAGGAACCATCGTCCTCGACAGCACGGCGGCCGGCATGGGCTGGTATTCGCAGATTACCGAACCGGTGGCCAACGGGCGTTACGATCTCTTCACGGTCTTGTTGCACGAAATGGGACACATTTACGGTTTCAACACGAGCTATGACGCCTTCAACGCCGTGGTGGGCGAGTATGTCAGTCAACTGGATGCTTCCATGTTGCATGCAGTGGATTCGTCCGATCTGATGTATGCAACCCTGGCGACCGGAGTGAGAAAGTATATCTCCGAATTTGACATGGCGATCATCACCAGTGCCTACGAGGCGGCGCAAGCCAATCCTTCATTCGGTTTCCATGATTCCGTGGCGGCACTCACGGCCAACGAATCGTTGACGCCTGATCAAACGGCCTTTGTCGCACAGGAAAACGGCAGTCTGGTCACAACGCTGAACCTTCCGGTTGCGGATTCGCCCAAACAAATGATCGACATGGATACGGCCTTGCGGTTGCACGCCATGGGACTCGCCGTGGCTTTGCCGATCACCATGCAGCAACGTGAAGAAAGTCGCATTTCGTTTACCGTCGAGCAGATTTATAATGACGAGGGTTCGCTCTTCGATCTGTCCGACGATGACCTGGTGACGCTTCATTTACCACAGGATGCCGATGAGTCGGAATGGGCACTGATCGGCCTGACGATGGATTTGGATGTCTGATTTTGACAGTTCGGCAGGGTGATGCCCACACGAGTCGCCCTGCCGACTGTTGATTACCATTATTGAAATCAACAATGTTTTCCTCCGGAAATTGTTTTCAGGCAGTTGTGACTAAAATTTGAATCAAACATGACCGGAACAAGCAGGGTGGCCATCTGTTGATAGAGCATAGAAATTTACATTTCCCCATTTTTCGAGGACATTCCCATGATGCGCGATTCTTTTCTTCATTTTCTTTTCGGCGGAAAGACACAGGCAGGCAAATCAAGGCAAGTCGAATCCCAGCGCAGAACATTGAATCTGGAAACACTGGAAGACCGGCACATGTTGTCGGTTTCCTTTGAAGCTCCGATCACGAATGAATACATCCCCACGTCCACCGCAGCGGTGAACCCCAATCTGGTCGAACACCGATTGCTTTTTTCCGGTGATTTCAACGATGACGGAAAAACGGATATCCTGGCCATTGAGAGCAGCAGGGGTTACACCTATCTCAATCAATGGAACGGCCAGAATGCGTTCCCTGACGCCGGAGTGCTTGCAACGAACAGTCTTCTTACGACCATGCGTGCCGACGTTGGAAATCTGGTCGGCAATAACAATCTTGACGACTTACTGGGGGTCAGCATCACGGATAATGTCATTCAATTTTCCGTCTATGGTGCAAGAGGGAACGGAGGGTTTTATGACATCCCGACCACCAGCAGTTGGCCGGGGCTCACGAACACTCTCAATGTCACCGTGCCGACCGGCGGCGCATTATACACGGGCATCGGCGATATTTTCCTTGTCAAAAATGGAACGAATCTGGATGTGGTTTGCACTGTTGCCTGGTATGTTTACCGGGCCGACAATTCGCTCTACGATTTTGGAACAATCAATCTCCTGTTTGCGAACGACGGGAGTGGGAAATTCAGCTTCTCAAAGACCGTCAGCACGGGGAATATGGAAATTATTGCCGCAGGCGACCTGAATGGCGATTCGCGTCCGGATTATGTGACCAGGAACGAACAGG
>Ga0099364_10003561_pt1 | contig 24089 bp, 16 predicted proteins | sample TergutTh196P3_FD_73070 | JGI IMG/M metagenome (GOLD analysis project Ga0099364, IMG submission 73070) | Microcerotermes parvus P3 segment gut microbial communities from Pointe-Noire, Republic of the Congo - Th196 P3 | ecosystem: Host-associated > Arthropoda: Insects > Digestive system > Gut ...
AAACAAACACATAAAAATAGTCGGCTTAGCCGTGTTCTTGCTGTGTTTATGCGCAGGGCTTTTTGCATCCGCCACGCAAGCAAGCGCGTGGATAAGCGACCCCGACCCTTTCGCGACAGGCATAGCTTTGCGAACCCCCGACACCCCCGTCCAAATTGATTCCGAAACCCTTACTATGCAATTTAATAAGCCTGCAAAGCCCTCGGCGTCAAGCTATAAACGCCCAAACGTAGCCATTCAATCCGTAACCCGCCTTACCAACAATGCCGACCAAACCGCAACGCTCAGCGCGGCGTTTATTACTCCCTTTATTTCGCGGGAGGCAGGGCAGCACACCGTTACCGCCGACGGCACAGAAATAGTGTATACAGTAAGTTCTGTCGGTTTCCTCGACTATGCTAGTGGGATATACAACTATAAAGAATTTCTTTCACCCGCCGTATCTAGCGGGAGATTCCTTAATGCGGTATTTTTTTCCTTACATTTTTCACCGCACCAAACCATTGAAATATCGCTAAGCTATCTCTATTTTGCAGTCGGAAACGATACTACGGGCGTCAAAACCACCGTTGATTATGCACTAACCCATTCGCAAAGCCTAACGGTTAGCCTCACGTTAAATAAAAGCCAGCCGCTGCTGCTTAACCCCTCTAATTTTACTATGCAGCAAAAACGTGTATACAGCAATTCCTTTGCAGATGCGCAAATACCAAAAACTATTACGGTTACAACGGCTTCATGGATGGCGCATATCGGGGTAGAGGTAGGCTGGCTGTATCTGCTGTCCTTAACAATTTTGCTTTGCGCGGCGGCGCAGCTGTGCTGGTTTATTATATTAACCGTCCGCAAAAAAATTAAGCTGCCGTCTTCTCACCGCATAAAAACCTCATGGATGGTATTAAATTGCTTTTGCACCGTAGCGCTTTTTTTACTTGCTGTTGTATTGTTTTGGGTATCGTCCTTATTTCATCTTGCGACTATACTGGTCGGCGGATTTATACTTGCCCCGGTTTTCGGGGTTGCCGCAATTGCGCTAGGTGTAAAAGTAATCTTAAGTGCCTGCTATAAAACCTACACTAAAGAAAACAAAACAACTTGATAAAACCCCTACCAAAAAAATCAACCAAAGGAAACAAACCTATGAAAACAAAAAACCTACTAGGCCTTAAAGAACTCAGCGCGCAAGAAATCACCGAAATCTTAGACGCCGCCGCCGAATTTAAAAAAATTCTGGTGCAAAACGTTAAAAAAACACCGCATTTAGCGGGTAAATCCGTAACCACGCTGTTTTACGAAAACAGTACGCGCACGCGCCTTTCGTTTGAAACGGCAGCTAAATATTTAGGCGCAAACTGTTCTTCTGTAAGCGTTTCGGGTTCTAGCATTCAAAAAGGCGAAACACTGATAGATACAGGCTTAAACCTAGACGCGCTGTTAACCGACGTAATCGTTTTGCGCCACCCTATGGCGGGCGCACCGCATTTGCTTGCCAAAAACGTAAAAGCGGCGGTTATCAACGGCGGCGACGGCCTTAACGAACACCCCACGCAAGCCCTATTAGATATTTTCACTTTGCGCGAAAGTCTGGGTAAAATTAAGGGCTTAAAGGTTGCCATACTGGGCGACATCAAGTTTTCACGCGTGGCGCGCAGCAACGCATGGGGGCTTAGCAAGCTAGGCGCGTCCGTTACGTTTTGCGCGCCTAAAACCTTACTGCCTGCAGGGGTAGAGGACTTTCCGTGCCGTACCCTAACCGACGCTGCCCAAGCCGTAAAAGGCGCAGACGCAGTAATGGGTCTGCGCATTCAGTCAGAAAGGCAAAAGTCGGGCATGTTTCCGTCCGTTGCCGAATACGCCCAAAACTTCGGCATAACCGAATCGCTTATGCGCCACGCAAAGAAAAACGCGCTTATTTTACATCCCGGCCCTATGAATCGCGGAATAGAAATTGATTCAGCCGTTGCAGACGCACCAAACAGCGTAATTTTACCCCAAGTAACCAACGGCGTCGCCATACGCATGGCAGTACTGTATTTGCTTACACACAGAAGTATTAACTGACAACATAACACTGACAACGCAACACTGACAATTGACAACTGACAACTGTATTGAAAATCACGAAGTACAAATTTCGGCTAAAATATTTAATAAATAAATAGCAACAATTCGTCAGTTGTAAGTTGTAAGTTGTCAGTAAAAATTCCCCTCTTGCAGGCGCGACGCGGCGGCTTTAGCCGCAAAAACACACCGTGTTTTTAGCCAAAGCGGGGAGTGAGGAACGAACGACCCATTGCAACGAAGTTGACGGGGTGGAAAGAACGCCCATACCCCCAATCAAACGTGTCGAAAAAAAAATTAAAGGAGAAAATCGTGAAAACAACTCACAAACAAAAAACAGAAATTTTGTTTATTGTAAGCCCTGTAATCCTTTCGGCAATTTCTCAACTTATTTGCTTTATATGTTTAAGGTATAATGGACTTATATGGGGTTTTTTACATATGTTTGCTTTTTTTATATTGTGTTTTTTGCTGAGTTTAACAGCGTATAGTTATATAAAAACCCATAATAATCCAACGCAGAAACCAAAATTCAGAAAATTCCTAATCCTAAGCAACGGAATTTTTATAGGAATTATGGCATTATACGCCATACTCATGACCGTTTCATTCGGCAAGTGGAATTACTATTATTTTATGTTTTTATTGCCTTTCAGCGTAACCTTTATATTCTATATCGCGGTGTGCGTCTTTTATATCAAGAAAACCGTGCAAAAAAATTCATAATCTGTTCAAAATCGTTTGAGGTTTTGTCCAAGCTATGATATAATGTCTTGTAGCCTGTTGGTTTACTAAATTATTTGTTGTCTAAGGACGGTGGAATTTGGCACGTAAAAATTACAACGGACGAAAAAACACTCCCCGCGCCGCCGAACGTGAGATTATAGGTTGGATACTATCTATCCTAACCGCATTTTTGTTATTATGCGCCGTAGTCCCTATTATATTAGGGCCAATCAGCGGCAGTATTTTTGCATTTTTATTAGGCGCGGTAGGCTTTTTTGTGTACCCGATTTTAGTATCGCTGCTTACGCTGGGCATCTTTTTTATACAAGGACGGCGTTTAGGCGTACCTAAATTATACGCGGCGTGCGCCGTTATTTGCGCGCTGATGCTGGTATTTATTCTGCATTTAGCCACTACGTATTCGCTGCTTTCGCGTTCGTTCGGCGAGTACGCCTCCGCTGTGTTTAACGCGCCTGGCGAGGGCGGCATATTTACGGCGGGCGGCGTTGTATTCGGCACGCCCGTGTACGGCATTCAAGCCGCTATATCGCCCGTGTTTGCGTTTGTGGTTTTCGGGCTGATTTTTGCACTGGCGGCACTTGCTATGCTTAATAAAAAATTCGGCTTTATCAAAAGAACCGCTAAAACCGAAAAAAAGGAATTTACCAAATCGGGCGACCGTCCTGCAGCCGTGCGCCCCGCAACCGATTATAATTTATTTGTAGAAAAAATCGCACCGCGCGACCCTAAGCCTTACGCCGCGCAAACTACCACCTTTTCACAAATCCGCGACGGGGCAGGGCAGGCGGCGGCGGATTATTCCGTTCCGCAAGCAGACGGCGAATCCAAAGCCAAAATTTCTGCACGGGAAGAGCTTTTCGGCGACCGCGATAAAAAACTCTTTACTATGGCGCCGTATCCGTTCGGCCCCGAAATACCGCAAAAAGCAGTGTCTGAGCCGCACATTAAAACTTCGGCGCAAGCAGCCCCCGCCGCCGAGCCGGCAGTTGCCGCCAAACCGCCCAAATTTGTGCACATTACCGATTACGGGCTTAGCGAGCCCCCTCCGCATATCCCCGAAAAGGATTTATCCCTAAAAATTGTTCCAGGCGAAATTGTCAACGGCGAGGCATTAAGCGCACGGCTTTCACAAACCCCCGCCGCCGCTAATACGGGCATATTTACCGCGTCCGCGTCTGACTATGCCGCGCCCCCTATACAGCCTGCGCCTGTATCATATGCCGCGCCTCCTGCACAGCAAGCCGCGCCCCCTGTGCAATCCGCGCCGCCGCCAAAGCCTACGGTTTCGCACATAGACCCGCGCAACTACGACAGCCCGTATTTGCACGACGGCTTTATCACGCGCAAAATAGAGCCCGTAAAATTAGAAAAGCCTGCTGTCGCGCCCGTCATCAGCGAAGAAGTTTTTGCAAACGCCTTTGCTTCGCCCGCGCAGCCTGCACAGCCCGCACCGATAATTTCCGAAATACTCAATGCGTCTCCCGCGTCTGAGCTATTTAATTCCGAGCCTCCCGTTTCGGATTCATTCAGCCCCGAAGCCTCAGTGGCTGCCGAAGATTTATCCGAAACCTCCGCTTTTTCGGGCAATGACCACACGGGCTATTACAGCGAGGTAGTAGAAAGCCCGCCTGCGGATAAAGAAATATCCTTTGTAGACCGCCTAAAAAAACCCAAAACTCCGCGCAGTCTGCGTCCGTTAAATCCCGAAAACCAAATCCGCATGGATAACTATATGGCGGCAGAAGAAACCCCCAAACCGCCTCCCGCGCCGAAACGCAAGCGTCATTCGCGCTACAACGCACCGCCTATCGAATTACTGCATTCTTCGCAAAACGTAGCCGATGCAGACGCAGAGGCCGACATGCAAACCCGCGCGGCAATTTTAGAAAAAACCTTAAAAGACCTTAAACTTCCTGCCAAAGTAGTGGCGATTACGCGCGGCCCGTCCGTAACGCGGTACGAGCTTGAAATGCCCGAAGGCATTCCCGTAAAGCGCATAGACGGCCTTATCACCGACATTGAATATTATCTGGCAAGCGACGGCACCATTCGCCTAGAAATGCCTATTCCGGGCAAACGCGCCGTAGGCATAGAAGTACCTAACCGCCAAATAGACATCGTAGGGCTAAAAGATATTATCGAATCCAACGAGTTTAATAAAGCGTCATCGCCGCTGACTTTGGCTCTAGGCAAGGATATTGCAGGGTCAAATATAATTTGCGAACTAGATAAAATGCCGCATCTGCTGATAGCGGGCGCGCCGGGCAGCGGTAAATCCTCCGCGCTGAACTCTATTATTATGAGCCTTATTTATAAAAGTTCGCCCGAAGACGTCCGCTTAATTTTAGTAGACCCTAAGCACGTTGAATTTCCTGTGTACAAGGGCATGCCGCACTTGTTAACCCCCGATATTATCAACGACGCACAGCAGGCGTTAAGCGCGTTTAAATACCTTAAAAACGAAATGGAACGCCGCTACATGCTGTTTGCTAAAAATTTAGCGCGCAACCTGCCCGAATTTAACCGCTGTGCGGCAGTCAAATCGGGCGAGGAAGAAAAGCTGCCGCATATCGTGCTTATCGTAGACGAGCTTGCCGAGCTTATGATTTCGCAAAACCGTAAAGACTTAGAAGAAAAAATTATGAGTCTTGCCGCCAAAGCGCGCGCTGCGGGTATTCACTTAATCTTAGCAACCCAGCGTCCTAGCGTAGACGTTATCACGGGTACCATTAAAGCCAACCTACCTAGCCGCATCGCGTTTTCGGTAAAAAGCGTTATTGACTCACGCACGATTTTAGATTCGGCAGGCGCGGAAACGCTTATGGGGCGCGGCGACATGCTGTACGCGCCGATAGGCGTAGACGACCCCCGCCGCGTACAAGGCGCGTTTGTAACCGTAGAAGAGGTAGTAACCGTAGTCGAATACGTCAAAGAGCATAACGAGGGCATTTTCGACGACGACTTTAAAGAAGCGATTACCGTGCGCGAGGAAGCGCCTGCGGCATCGTCAGCGGCCGAAGAGGACGACGACGGCTACGACCCGCTTATGCCAAAGGTTTTAAAAATCGTTGTCGAAACAGGCACGGCCTCCACCAGTTTTATTCAGCGCAGATTCAGCGTCGGGTACGCCCGCGCCGCCCGCATCATCGACCAAATGGAGCAAAGCGGTTTTGTAGGACCTCTTGACGGCGGCAAGCCGCGCGAGGTGCGCATCACATGGGATCAATACATGGAATTATTCGGAGATAAGCTAGGTCAGGAAAGTTAAACATGAGCAAAACCACAATTGCCGTTGTGTCGCTAGGCTGTGATAAAAACCGCGTAGACACCGAAAATATGCTGTACACGCTTACCAACGCGGGATACGCGCTTACAACCGCGCACGACAAAGCACACGTAATCATCGTCAACACCTGCGCGTTTATCGAAAGCGCGCGCCGCGAGGCCGTAGAAACCATCTTAGAAATGGCGGAATATAAAAAAAGCGGCAGCTTAAAAAAACTAATCGTTACGGGCTGTCTGCCGCAAAAGTACGCAGACGAAATAAAATCGCAGCTGCCCGAAGTAGACGCGTTCTTAGGCGTTAAGGCGTATACCCATATAGCTGACATCATTCAAAGCCTTTCAGCCGACGCGCAAGCAGCGCAAACCGTTCAAACCGCATGCGTAGACACTGCCGAAAATGAAAACCGTTTTCTCACCACGCCGCAGCACTACGCGTATTTGCGTATCGCAGACGGCTGCGACAACCGCTGTGCATACTGTACCATTCCGTCTATTCGCGGCGCGTATACCTCGCGCACCCCCGACAGCCTAGTGCGCGAAGCCCTCAATCTTACACAAGCGGGCGCGCGCGAGCTTATTCTAATCGCCCAAGACGTAACGCGTTACGGCAAAGATTTAGGCGGCGGGGCAGGGCTGATACCTCTGTTGCAACGCTTATCCGCCGAAACTCCTGTTCAGCAAATCCGCTTGATGTATTGCTACCCAGAACTTGTAACGGACGAGCTTATACACGAAATCGCGCATAACCCTATCGTTGCCAAGTACATTGATATTCCGTTTCAGCACACGCACGACCGCATTCTGCGGCTTATGAACCGCCGCTGTACCGAAAAAACTCTGCGCGAAATTATGCAAAAAATCCGCGCGCAAAAAACGTACATAGCCGTGCGCACCACCCTAATGACGGGCTTTCCGTCCGAAACAGAAGAAGAATTTATGCACCTGTGCGGCTTTGTCAAAGAAATGCGCCCCGACCATGTAGGCGTGTTTACCTACTCCAAAGAGCCCGACACCCCCGCCGCCTCTATGCGCCCGCAAGTGCCCGAAAAAACTAAGCTTGCGCGCAAAGAAAAGCTGTGCCAAATTGTGTTAGATAACTACCGTCTGCTTAACGCAAGTTTGGTAGGAAAAACCCTTCCCGTAGTATACGAGGGCATAGATTATACGCGCGGAATGTTTTACGGAAGAACCCCATACAACGCACCCGAAATTGACACGCTGGTATATTTCAGCGGCGAATTTGCGGACGTCGGCAACGTATATCCCGTTAAAATTACGGGTTACGACCAATACGACCTGTTAGGAGAAATAAATCAACATGAACTTGCCCAATAGATTAAGCTTAGTGCGCATAGCATTGATACCCGTATTCGTTACGCTGTTTTTTATGGGCTGCTTTGGCTTTCCATATCTGCGCTTTGCCGCGCTGGGCGTATTTTTGCTGGCGTGCCTAACCGACTTTCTAGACGGTTATATCGCCCGTAAACGCAAAATAGTAACCGATTTAGGCAAATTTTTAGATACCAATGCCGATAAAATGTTGGTAGTCTGCGCATTTTTTGCGTTTGTTGCCGATGTGTATTTGTTTTCTACTAGCTACTGGATAACCGTTGCAATCTCCGTTACCGCCATGCTGATTGTTTGCCGCGAGTTAGTCATCAGCTTTTTTAAGGCTATGGCGTCGGATAAGGGCGTAACGCTTTCTCCCGATATGATAGGCAGAATAAAAATGTTTGTTCAAGTGTTTTGTTTATTTTTCTTAATTCCCGTCGGCGATATCGCCGCGCTTAACCAAACCGCCGCAGACGTATTTTTATACATCGGGCTAAGCCTGCTTGCGGTTGCCGCCGTATTAACGGTAGTATCCGCCGTAAAATATATCGTTAAAAACCGCAATGTACTTAAAACCGTCCCCAAAAAACCCGAAAACAACCCCGACACATCCGATAATTCAAGCGGCAGTGAACCGCAAAATTAAAAACGTATGAATATAGCAATCTTGCACATTTTAAAAGACGACGGGGCAGTATCAACCCCCGATTTCGCGGCAGAAACCGCGCGGCTTTTAGATTTAAAAGGGCATGATGTTAAATCGGTCTGCACCGTTTACGAAAGTGCCGCAAAGGAAAGCGCGGAGGCACAGCAAAAGAATGTCGACGCAATTTTAGTTACGGGCGAAACAGACGCGTTCCGCGCTAATCTTGCCGCCGAATACAACGTAAGCCAAGATGCGGCAGTTTTTGAAAAAGAGGGCATCATATATTTAATCACCCAAGACGCCCCGCGCGCATTTATTTTTGATACCGTTTTGCCCGCGCTTAACTCACGCACAAAAACGCTGTACACGTCCGCAGTTTTCCGCACGTTCGGCCTTAATGCTGCCCAAATCAACGAAATTTTAAGCGATGTTTCCCGCAATAAAAACCGTATCGCATTTCGCGTAACCGAGCTTTCGGGGCTGATTTGCGAAATCCGCTTGCGCTATTCTAACAAAACCAACGATACGGAGGTTAAGGCACTCGCGGCGCGGGTTGCGGAAAACCTAAAAGATTATCTCTATGCCCAAGCCGATACGCAGCTTGCCGACACGGTTTTTAACCTTTTACAGCAGCGCGGACTTACCGTGTGCTTTGCCGAATCGTTTACGGGCGGCGGCGCGGCGCACGCGCTGATAGCAAAGGCGGGCGCAAGCGCGTTTGTAAAAGAGGGCGTGATTGCTTACGCAAACGAATCCAAAATTAAACGCCTGCACGTAGACCCGCAAACCTTAAACCGATTCGGCGCGGCAAGCATCGAAACGGTGTACGAAATGGCGGCGGGCAGCTTAGCACAAACAAACTGCGATATTGCAGTCGCTACAACGGGCAGCGCGGACGCCGATACCGAAAACGTATTTTATATAGCGATAGGCACAAAATCGGGCGTTCACATTTACCGCCACACGCACACGGGCACGCGTGAGGAGGTTATGCAAGCGGGCGTTAATGCCGCGCTGTTTTACTTGTACACCGTTATCACCAACCCGCCCACCGCCTAAAAAACAAAAAATAACCTATAAGGAAGGATATAAAACTATGGAAAAAACCACCAAAACCACCAAAATCGACAAAACCGAAGCAGGTACGCCGACCGACAAAGAAAAAGCGTTAGAGCTTGCCATTCAACAAATCGAAAAAGCATACGGCAAGGGTTCTATAATGAAGCTTACCGAAAAAAATATCGGCAAGGTAGAGGCCATTTCAACGGGCTGTCTTACGGTAGACTTAGCCTTAGGAATCGGCGGCTTGCCGCGCGGCAGAATTGTCGAAATTTACGGTCCCGAAAGCAGCGGCAAAACAACGCTTAGTTTGCACGTTATAGCCGAAGCGCAAAAGGCGGGCGGCAAGGTTGCGTTTATCGACGCCGAGCACGCGCTAGACCCCGTATACGCGGCACGCTTAGGGATAGACTTATCTAAGCTGTATATTTCTCAGCCCGACCACGGCGAACAAGCACTGGATATAACCGACGCATTAGTGCGTTCGGGCGCGTTAGACGTAATTGTAGTAGACTCTGTTGCCGCGCTTACCCCTAAAGCCGAAATAGAAGGCGACATGGGCGACAGCCGCATCGGTCTGCAAGCGCGCCTTATGAGTCAAGCCTTGCGCAAGCTAACCGCCATTTGCGCCAAAAGCAAAACCTGCATTATATTTATCAATCAGCTGCGCGAAAAGGTAGGCGTAATGTTCGGCAGCCCCGAAGTAACGCCCGGCGGCAAAGCACTTAAATTCTATTCTAGCGTCCGCTTAGACGTGCGGCGCGGCGAGCAGGTTAAAGAGGGCGTAGTTTCGGTAGGCAACCGCACAAAGGTTAAAGTAGTAAAAAACAAGCTTGCACCGCCGTTTAGAGTAGCCGATTTTGATATTATTTTCGGCAAAGGCATTTCTAACGAGGGCTGCATTATAGACTTAGGCGTACAATTTAAAATTCTGCAAAAAAGCGGTTCATGGTATTCCTACAACGACGAGCGCCTGTGTCAAGGGCGCGAAGCACTGCGCGAAATGCTAAAAGAAAACCTAACCCTTAAAGCCGAGCTAGAAGCAAAAATCCGCGCCGCCGCCGACGCCAACGCAGAAAGCTTTTTAGACGACGGAAAAGAAATAGAAGAACCCGCTGTTGAAAATTAACCTTTGTCCGCAACAAAAACCCTTGACTTTTCTGCATAGCCCCTGTATACTACATGTAGGAACTTTCGTTTCAGTCGGCTTTCAGCAGCGTAAAACCGCACCGCACAAAACCGACCGCAGCGTTTTTTTCAAATAAAATCACAACAAAAAAAGGAGACTTGAAAGAGAATGTTAAACGCAAATCTATTTGCCGCTACCATTCCTTCTTGGTTAGGTGCCTTGCTTTCCGTTCTGGCGTTAGCCGTCGGAGCGGTTATCGGGATTGTTGTGTTCCGCATTATTCAAAACAAAAAAATCGGAGCCACCAAACAATCCGCCGATAAGATTTTAGCCGATGCGCTGCTAAAATCGCAATCCGCGCATAAGGAAGCACAGCTTAAAGCCCAAGAGGAAGTTCACAAACTGCGCCAAGAGTTCGATAAAGAAAAATCGCAAGCAGAGCGCGACTTAAAAGAACGCCGCGGCGAATTATCCCAATCCGAACAGCGTATCCGCCACAAAGAAGAGGCACTGGACAAAAAAGAAGAAGCCTACGAGAAAAAACTAGAAGGCATCGAAACGGCGCGTACCGCCTTAAAAACACGCGAGGAAGAAATCGCGCAAAAGCAAATCGAGGTAGGACAAGCCCACAGCCGCATGGTTGCCGAAATCGAAAAGGCCGCCTCTCTCACCAAAGAGCAAGCCAAAGCAGAGCTGATTAAGGTAATTGAATCGGACGCAAAAATCGAGGCTGCCAAGCTAGTACGCGACATCGAAACGCAAGCCAAAGACGAAGCGGACAAAAAAGCCAAAGAAATCGTTACCGCCGCCATTCAACGCTGCGCGGTAGACCACTCCTCCGAAATCACCGTTTCGGTAGTAGCCTTACCCAACGACGAAATGAAAGGCCGCATTATCGGCAGAGAGGGGCGCAACATCCGCGCGCTTGAAAACGCTACGGGCATAGACCTTATTATAGACGATACGCCCGAATCCATTGTTTTATCAGGCTTTGACCCCGTGCGCCGCGAGGTTGCGCGCATAACGCTAGAAAAGCTGATTTCCGACGGACGCATTCACCCTACGCGCATCGAAGAGGTGGTAGAAAAAACGCGCCGCGAGCTAGACCAGCAAATGAAAGAGGCAGGCGAGGCAGCAATGTTCGAGGCGGGCGTATTCGGCTTAAATGCAGAGGTTGTCAAGCTGCTGGGCAGGCTTAAATACCGCACCAGCTACGGCCAAAACGTGCTTAAACACTCCTTAGAGGTTTCGCACCTTGCGGGACTTATGGCTATGGAGTTAGGCGCAGATATCGCGCTTGCCAAGCGTGGCGGCTTATTGCACGATTTAGGCAAAGCCGTAGACCACGAGGTAGAGGGTACGCACGTTTCTATCGGCGCGGACTTAGCCAAAAAATACAAAGAAAGCGCAGAAGTCGTGCATTGTATCGCGGCGCACCACAACGATATAGAGCCCACCACCATAGAGGCCGTATTAGTTCAATGCGCAGACGCCATCAGCGGTTCTAAGCCAGGCGCGCGCCGCGAAAGCCTAGACAACTATGTCAAGCGTCTAGAAAAATTAGAGGGCATTGCCAACGGCTTTAACGGCGTAGAAAAATCGTTCGCCATACAAGCGGGTAGGGAAGTGCGTATTATCGTAAAACCCGAAATCGTCAACGAGGCGGCCATGCTGTTTTTAGCAAAGGATATCGCCAAGCAAATCGAAAAAGACATGGAATATCCAGGCCAAATCAAAGTAAACGTAATACGCGAAACCCGCAGCATCGAATTCGCCAAATAATTACAAAAACCCATAGCAATCCGCTATGGGTTTTTTGTAATGGAAAATGGAAAATGGATAATGTCGGCTAAGTATTTAAAAAATTAACCACTAAAAAATTCCCCTCTTGAGGGGTGGACGCGTTAGCGGACGGGGTGGAAAGAAACCCTATACTCCCATTCAGACGGGGTGGAAAGAAAACCCCCATACTCCCATTCAGTCGTGGTGAAAAAAAAGTTACATTAAAATCCTATTAAAAATCCCTTCTGCGCACAAAATCCTATTGACGCAATCCTTTTGCCGTGCTACAATTAAGCCATAATTCTACAAACTTCGACACAGGAGAACTATGGTGAAAATCACTTCGTTTTTATGCGATACCTGCGGAGGCGCGTTGCAGCAAGCAAGCGGCAGTTTTTACGATTGTCCCTTTTGCGGCGGCAAAAAATTTATCAACCTTTGCACCGACGAAGAAAAATCACTCATCCTATTAGGCGATGCGGCGCGCCGCGCCATGCGCTTTGACGAGGCGGTAGAAAATTACGAGGCCGCCCTAAAAACCACCCCGCAAAACTTTAACGCCCTATGGGGCATGTTTTTGGCAGAGTACGGAATCGAATACGTAAAAGACCTAGACGGTAGCTACAAGCCCACCTTTCACCGCCTTTCCCGCGTGGGAGTTTTTAACAACCCGCACGTTTTAAACGCACTTAACTTACTAAACGGCGAAGAAAGAAAAAAATACGAATCAGACGCAGCCGCGATAGAAATGCTGCGCGCCAAAGCCCTCTCTGCCGCCGACCGTCAAGAGCCCTACGACATCTTTATCTGCTACAAAAAAACCGACCCTAACGGCGGCCTTACACCGGAGGCCGCATGGGCGCAAGACTATTACACCGAATTGCGCGCCTTAGGCTACAAGGTTTTTTGGGCGGATAAAAGCATTAAACCAGGCGAGGAGTACGAGCCCAGCGTATACAACGCGCTGTATACGGCTAAATTTTTAATTATTCTCTGCACCAGCCCTGAATACCTTAACTCCACCTGGGTGCTAAACGAGTGGAGTAGATTTGTGCGCCGCAAAAGGCAAGAGCCCGCTATTAACTTTTGCGTAGTGTACGAAAACGTAGAGCCCTACGCACTGCCCGCCGCCCTGCGCACCGCCCAAGCTATCAACCACGCAAAAATAGCAAGCTTCGGCTTATTAAAAGAGGCAATCGCCCAAACCGTATCGGGTAAGGCGGAAAGTGCGCCCGCACATCCGCCGCGCCCCGTAACGTCCGCACCTCCGCGCACGCCAAAACCCCAAAAGCCGTACAACAAAGCACACTTTAAAGCGCGCCTGATTACCTTACTGTGCCTGCCGCTTGTTATGCTAATCGTCGGGCTTATATACTTTTACCGCTTTCCGTGGGCAGTGTCGGCTATCGTTATAGAGTGCATATTATTTGCCGTATTTATAGGCCTACTCTGCTACGACGCCAAACGCCTATTTTCTAAAACCGCCAAAAAACGCATAGCATCGGTTATTGTTGCATGCCTGATGTTTACGTTTGCATTTGTATCAAGTATTACACTATGGTCGACTTATTCTTATTGCGACGGCTATTACAACGGCTTTTTTTACCATGCCGATTACGCAGTGATAACGGACAATTTTGATTATTCTAGCGAAATAGGTTTTGCATTCTATAAAGGCGGTATAACCTTGTTTCGTTATAAGGACAAAACGGACACTAAAACCGATATTGTTATCCCGTCGCATATACGGGGTAAGCCTGTACGTACCCTAAATGAATTCCTATTTGTCTCAAATACTATAAAATCGATTTCAATTCCAGACACGGTAACAATTATTAGACGGTCTAGCATTGGAGGGCACAATCTTACCTCTGTTATCTTCGGCGCAAACAGTCAACTTGAGTATATAGGGGATGCGGCATTTACTAATGCAATTTCTTTAACCTCTATCAATATACCCGCCTCTGTAACGTATATTGGCGAATTTGCTTTTCCTGCACTTCTTACCGATATATATTTTGCGGGCACTCAGCAACAATGGCAATCGGCCTTTCAAGGCCACATGTCCCCATTCGTAACCGTACACTATAACGCCGTTTGGTAAAGCGGCTTAAACCTTTTTCAATATTCCATAGTTAACTACTAAAAATGACTTGACACGGGGGGAGGGCAAGCAGTAAAATATAAGAGTGAAAACGAGTTTTCAACAGAAAAAATCAACCGCAAAAACGCCAAAAAAGCCAGTGGCTAAGGCGGCTTCAAAAGTACAGCCTTCTAAAAAAACAACCGTCCAAAAAACTAATAAATCCAAAACCGCCAAAACGTCAAGCCGCCAGCGGCAAAAAAATAGAAGAAACAAGATTATCGCAATTGCCGCTGCGGTGCTTTGTGCTGTAATTATAATAACTTCTTGCGCAATATATTTTTCGAGAAAAAAAACAGAAGATGACAAGTTTACGGCTACACCTATGTTATCTGCCGGGTTTGACCATTCGGTTGCCTTGCGTTCTGACGGCACGGTTTGGGCTTGGGGGCGCGGGCAAGAAGGGCAAATCGGACACGGCGTCGGTTGGGACGGATATCGTCAAAATCGGTATACGCCTGTTCAAGTTATCATAAGCGATAGCGGCGACAACGCAGGCGAACAACTTAAAAACATAACTTCTATCGCTGCTGGCAAAATTCATAATCTTGCGCTTGATTCAAACAAAAAAGTGTGGGGTTGGGGATGGAGTGCCGAAGGACAACTCGGCAAAGACGACCGAAGAAACAGTTATGTCGCAATCCCCATTCCAATCCGCGATAAAAACGGTACAGAAGTCAACATCAAAGCAATCGACGCAGGAATGCTTTTTTCGATTGCATTGTGCGAAAGCGGCAATGTCTACGCATGGGGAAGAAACAGCATGGGGCAACTGGGGCAAGGCTCTTTTACCAACGACCATGTTCCGCGTCAAGTTGCACATCTTTCAGATATCATCGCAATCTCAGCAGGGCACCAACATTTCCTTGCACTAAAACGCGACGGAACAGTTTGGGCAGCCGGTCTAAACGATAAAGGACAGCTTGGCGACGGTACGGCTGGCGGCGGCCCAAGAGACGATGCCAGCAACAAAAATGAACCTGTGCAAGTAGCAGACCTATCTAATATTGTTGCAATTGCGGGCGGCGGAAAGCATTCTGTGGCACTTGATAAAAGCGGCAATGTCTACACATGGGGTTGGAACCAACAAGGGCAGCTTGGCGACGGCACAACAACGGATAGGCACAAGCCCGTAAAAGTTCCCGCTCTTGATAAAGTTTCTAGAATTGACGCAAACGGTGATTTCACCGGCGATTATACCTTAGCACTGCGCGACGGTGTGTTGTATAGTTGGGGGCACAATAATTACGGACAGCTTGGAAATAGGACGGACAGACTGGACAAAACCACTCCTTTTCGTGTTCCTGCTTTTGACAATATTATTCATTTTTCTCCTGGAGCCGCCCATGTTCTTGTCATGACGGCAGTCGGCGATGTTTATTCGTGGGGAAGAAACTGGGATGGACAATTAGGTGTGGCTGATGCCTATGTAAGAAACGCTGCGGCAAAAGTCGGCGGAAACCTTGAAGGCAAGAATATTAAAAAAATCGCAGTGGGCGAACTGATAACTCTTGCGCTTACCGATGACGGCGAGGTTTACGGATGGGGACGAAATAATTACGGACAACTTGTTCAAGGCGGCACTTTGGACACACGCGCACCTGCAAAACTAGGAGCGGCGGGCTTTGAAATGCCGCCCGACAAAATAATAGACATAGACATTTCAAACTGGTCTAGCGGTAAAGAAGGCGGCACAGTTGTCGCGCTAACAGAAAACGGCGATGTTTGGGCATGGGGGCATAACTTAAATAGTGAGCTTGGCCGCCAAACCTCAGATCTTTTATCACTAGGAGACACAGCAAACGGCCATTTGAGATTCTCATGGAGACCCATTAAAGTTAATGGCATTGATAAAGTTCGCGCGATTTCGGTAGGTTCGGACAGAATACACGTTTTAGCGATTCGTTGTGAATGTGATACTTTTTGCAAAGTAGAAGAACAAGATTGCGTCAACACCACAGTATGGGGTTGGGGCAGAAATTCTTCGGGACAACTTGGAAACGGAATGACGACTCCGTCTAATCAACACGTGCCTGTGCAAGTACAAGAACATGAATCTGGTCAACCTTTGCTAAACATTGTACAAGTTGTCGCCGGCGATAGAAATTCTACCGCTCTTGATAAAGACGGGAATGTTTATGTTTGGGGTTCGCGCGCCAACGGAGCAGGGATAATACCTGGCGGAACAGGCAATGTTACACGGGCAACACTGGCGCCGTTTACAACAAAAATCAGCAAAATTGCGGGAAATTACCGTTTTCTGATTGCATTAGGAACCGACAATTCAGTTTGGACGTGGGGTTCTAACGGTTCTACGCGCGCGATTCCAAGTATTCCAAGCAGCGGCGACGGCAGCGCCGCATCCGCACCGATTCGTGTTCAAAAAACAGACGGCAGCGATTTCTTTGCTGAGGACATTTATATAGGAATTTTCACTGCGTTTGCAAAGACTGCGGACGGCCGCATATGGACATGGGGTCAAGGCGGCACTCCCAAAGGCGGATTGGAAAGCGGTTGGGCGCAAGAAATGAATAACGGAATCAACGCCGCAAACATGGTTGGAGAAGTTATTTCTGTCAAATCTGGCGGTGCGCACGGAGTTGCGCTTCTTAACGACGGCACCGTGTGGAATTGGGGCAGCAACAACGCGGGAGTTCTTGGAATTGACGAAACAACTCCCGAAAGTATTGCCGCAGCTGTTAGATTAAACCCCGGGCAAGTCCGCAGAGGAAGAGTACCCGGCAACACATACCTAAACCTATTTGCTTAAATTATTTATGCCTTTTTTTCTTAGGATACGCTTTTTTAAAATCGTAACCAGTATAAACGCGCCTATCAGCAGTACGCCCAAAATCGCCCAAACCCAAATGCCCCAACCTCTAAACGGTATGATACTGCCGTCCGCAAAAAAGCACATAAAGGCTAATACGGCGGTACGCGCAACGCATATCACGCCTATAAAATAACCGTAACTCATATGCGACATCCCCGCAATCAAACACAGCACATCATCGGGGAAAAAGGGAAGTATTATCATAAACAAAAACGCAAGCCGCCCCTTTTTGTTTATAAAGTTTGCCCATTTTTCGGTTTTTTCTTTGCCTATCATCCATACCACAATTTTTTTTCCGAACACGCGCCCTAAACTAAAAGTAATCACAGACCCAATTACCGTACCAATCGTCATAAATATAAACGACCATAACGCGCCGTACAGCATCGTACCGATAACGGCGGGGATAGCGGGCGGAATAGGCAAAAACACCACGTTTACAATTATAAATAAAACAAAAACAAAAATCCCTAGCGGCCCTGTTGCGCGTATGGCGGCAATCATGCCCTCTATGTTTTCTAAGCGTTCTAACACGCCGCTGGCTTGCAGAATAATGTATACCGTTAAAATCAGCGCGGCAGTAATTAACGCAACAAAAAACACCTTAAAAAGTGTTTCGTGCTTTTTTGCATCTATGGCGGGTATTGCTACGCCAAAAGCCGCAAATATTATAAAAACCGAAATCAGCACAATTTTAGGCGCGCCCACTAAAAACACGCACGACAAAACCAGCATAGCAAGGCTTAACAGAGCAGATGCCAGCTTTATACCGTCGGTTTTATTAAAGGCTTTATGCCTTGCCGCTTTAACCGCTTTTTTCATACACGCCTTATATTGTATGTATCCGCCTTGCATTATATTTAATGGAAAGTTGAAAATGAAAAACGAAAAATGAAAAATGGAAAACATCGGCTAAGGCTTTAAAAGAAATATCCGTTAAAAAATTTAAAGAAAAAAACTTTTCTTTAAAAAATGCAAAAAAAGGGTTGACACGCGATTAATTTTCTGTTACACTGTATACAATATCCGTAAAGGATAAAATTTTTGGAGGAAGAGTTTAATTATGAGAAAATTCAAGCTATTATTTGTAGCCGCGCTTGCGTTAGTAGTAGGTTTAGCGTTTGCCGCGTGCACAAAAAAGAACGATGACAAGCCGATAACGGCATTGCTCATCACGCACACGGGAGGGCTGAATAACAACACGATAAGTGTGAATATTAACAGCACCGTTACATTTGGTGTAACCATAACGCCCTCAGACGCAAAGCCTGCAACGTACACATGGGAAATTACAGGCAACATGAACAACGGCATTGTAACCCTTAACAGCCAACAAAACCAGTTTACAGGTGTCAGCAAGGGCACTGTTACGGCTAAGGTAGTGGCTGGTGCGGTATCAAGCCAAACCGTAACCATTAACGTTATAGACCCGAACGACAATAATGGTGGTATCGACATCCCTCCGCCGCAAGTTGGTGCCCGTATCGAACCCACAACCGAACGCGATACAAGCTTTACAATAAATTCAAGCGGCACTAACGTAATTACCACCGTTGCGCAATTTATGCAGTTTGTTTACAGAGTAAATGAAGGCACTGTTTTTTCTAGCGCAACTTTTGAGCTTGGCGCAAATATAGACTTAGGCAATGAACCTATGTTTAATGAAAGCTTGATTACAGGAAATTTCAGAGGCACATTTGACGGAAAAGGCTATACGATTTCGGGTTACAGAGTAGGTAACCTACGCGTAACTAATCCTTCGGGTCAGTATGGGGTTGAGTACGCACCAGCCGGAATGTTCCGTTTGCTTGGCGCGGGCGGCGTTATCAGAAATTTAAACTTTACAGACTTTAACGTAAGCTTTATCGGCAGTACAGGCAGTCCGACGGGACAAAACGGCGTGTTAGTTAATTACTTAGGCGCTGGTGATGCTGGTGGCGCAACGGTACAAAATGTCTATTTAGAAGGCGATGCGACTGGCGGCGCAGGCGAAGCAATGGAAAGCCCTTGGAACTGGAATGGTATTGTTGCAGGCGTAACGGATGGTCCGTCTACTATTGATAAATGCGTTATTGATGTAGTAAGAACAGGTGCAGTAATGGCGGTAACCGCCATTGTTTGGGGCGATTCAAACACGATGTCCAATATCTTTATCATATATAATTCTATTCCCGTAGATGAAAATGATGATCCGTTAGGTAGCGGCGACTGGGCTGTGTGGGATGGTAATACAGAGCATGCCGAATGGTTTTTACATCCTACCTTTGTAAACACCGTAGCAGTACTGCGTTCTGGTCTTGCAGGTCAAACCTTTGCGGCGTTAGATATTGCTAACAGTCTTTGGAGCCGTGACGGCAACAATGTACCTAAGCTTTCACCCGCATAAGCTTAAATAAATCTAACCCAAAAGGGCTGTACCGTGCGTAGCGGGTACAGCCCTTTTTTTATGAATTTTATTTAAAAAAGTTTTTAGTTCTTTTTACTCTAAGCTTACATACTTTTTAATTTCGCCGCGCGCCAACTCATCACAGCGGTTGTTGTAAACGTTGTCAGAATGCCCCTTAACCTTTACAAACGTAACGGCATGCGGTTTTAGCTGATTTAATAAATCGTTCCACAAATCGCGGTTTTTAACGTCCTTTTTATCGGCAGTTTTCCAGTTGTTAGCCTGCCATGCGTTTAGCCACTTTTTATTAAACGCATCTACCGCATAGGCAGAGTCGCTGTATACCGTAACGCGGCAAGCCTCCTTTAAAATACTAAGGCCGCTTATTATAGCAAACAACTCCATGCGGTTATTCGTAGTTTCTTTAACGTAGCCGCTTATTTCCTTTTCGCGCCCGTTATAGATTAAAACGGCGGCCCAGCCCCCAACACCAGGGTTACCGCTGCACGCGCCGTCTGTATAAATTTCTACTGCTTTCACTTATTTAATTCTTCCGCCCGTTTAACAGCCTTAGCTGCTGCGGCGGCTACGGTTTTGGTAAAGTTGTGGTTATCTAAATATTTAACGCCCTGTATGGTAGTGCCGCCCTTAGAACAAATCGCAGTAGTTAATAAATCTAAGCCCGTAATAATTTCCTCAAACGTTTGCGCTTGATATTCGTTTGCAAACATCGTAGCCGTTGCCATAGACCCTACTATCATATGCGTACACATCGAAAGCGCGTCATCGGGCGAAAAGCCGTGCTTAGATGCCTCTTTCATAAGACCCTTTAAAAACCTAAACACATACGCAGGCCCGCTGCCCGAAATTCCCGTAACCGCACTCATAAGCCTTTCGTCCGTTTTTACCGCCTTGCCGAAAGACGATAACAGCCTTACTAATATACGCAGTTCGGTTGATTTTACGTTGATTAAGCAATACGCGTTGTGCGACATTTTAACCCCCGCGTTTACATTAGGCATTACACGCACCGCTTTGGGCGTTTTGGTAAGCATGGCAATGGTATTTAACGTTATACCCGCCATAACCGAAATCGGAATTTTGTCGGGCGTAAATTTTAATTTTCCTAAAACAGTATGCGCATTTTGCGGCTTTACGCATATAAAAATATAGTGCGCCGCTTTAATCACGCGTTGGCAAGAGGGAAGAATCTGCGCGATTTCACAAACCTTTTGGGTTTGTTCGGGGTTGGGGTCATGCACAAAAATGTTATAATAACCCTTTGTGTGCAGTGCGCGGATAATAGCCCTTGCCATGTTTCCGCACCCGATAAAGCCAATCGGCGTACTTAAAATTGAATCATTTGCTCTCATAATCGTTTTTTTCCTTGACGTATGTCATTTTTTCTACTATACTAGGTAGGTAGGGTTCAAAAACTCTGCAATCCTAGGGGCGTGGCTCAACGGTAGAGCGGCGGTCTCCAAAACCAGTGAGGAGTGTTCGAAAGTGTAGTGTGTAAAAAAGGTTAAAATCTGCAAGCGTAGGGGCGTGGTATAGAGGTTGTGCCCTGGTCTCCAAAACCAGTGAGGTGGGTTCAAGTCCTACCGCCCCTGCCAAAAACACCCTATTTTAGGGGCAAAACCACGAGAAATCGTGGTTTTTGCATTTTTGCCGCAAATTTGTTTGAGTCCTAAATTTCGAACATTTTGCAGAGAAGTTTTTCACACGTTTTCACTTTTACGAGTTCGATTTGCTTTTGCGTTTTTCTTCAAAAAAGCAACTTTCACACATTTCTCACACGTTTGGAGAAAAAATCTGCAAAGCCGTGTCTCTGCGCTCCTTTCCCCTACTATAGGATATTTTATCATATTTTAAGAAAACGCACAAGTGTTTGGAGTACCCCTAACATACAAAAAGCACATTTTTAACATTGCGGTAAAGGCTTCTTTCACGCAATGTCAAATCGGGGGTTTTGCAAGTTCTATAAACGCAGTAGGGTAGGGGATATGGTGGTATAGTGCGTATTAACACACAATTTATAGTGTTGGCATTGTTTCAACCGAGACAGCAGTTGTTTCCTCATCCACGTGAAGATAGATTTGTGTCGTTCTAATATCCGTGTGGCGCAGGAATCGCATTGCTGCCAGTATGTCATTATTCTTACGATAAACAAATGTCCCGGCAGTATGGCGTAAGGAGTGAAAGGTTATGCCCTTATTAAGACCTTGCTTTTTAAGCAGTGTTATCAAGTGCTGAGACAAGTAGTCCGGATTAAATAGAACGCCAAGCGGATCTACGCAAATAAAGTCATTGTGCTCGTGTTGATACTGTCCGCCGAACATACCTTGATATTCTTGTATGTCGGCTTTAATTGATTGAAGCAAATCAAACAGCTCCTGCGATATTGGAAACGTAGCTTTGCTTTTAATGGTTTTATTTTTCTTAGCGTTTAAAACCAATCTGCCGTTAATCTTTTGTACGCTCCCGCAGATAAGAATAGTTTTATTGCTAAAGTTGATATGAGACCATCTTAAGCCAAGCACTTCGCTTCTTCTTAGCCCAAGCATAAACGTGAGCCTGAAAATTTTCCTGAGCGGCGACTTTTGTTTTTCAACCGTATTCCAAAACTCATTGAGTTCATCTCTGGTAAAGCTCACACTTGGCTTTTCTTCCATAGGAGCGCGTTTTAATTTTTTTTGTTCAATCAGGTTAAAAGGATTCTTGGCTATCAGCTCATGTAAGTTGGCTTTTCGCAGGGCAGGGCGGATAGCGTCTAAATAGCGCTTAATGGTTCTTACCGTGAGCTGTTTAGCTTTGCACCAATTGATAAAGTCATCTATATGCCATACTCTTAGGTCTTGAAGTAAAAGGTTTTTCAACCCCTTGCTTTCGAGGTAATCTCCAAATCTTTTAATGTTGCCTTTGTAGCCATGATAAGTGGTTTCCGCAATGCCGTTTTCACCAAGATGTATTTCGTCATTGTAGTCAAACAAGTATTTCATAAGCGCAATTTTGGATGCGTCTATGATTGTGCCCGCGGCAAGAGCTAATTCTTTTTCCCACTTTTCATCAAATTCCTCAATGGTGGATTGTAGAAGAGCTTTTAATTCTTTTACTTTTCCACGTGCATTAGCAGGAATACTGGTTGGAATATCTTGTATACCACGCTTGCCGTCTGCTCCTGTTTTGCGTCGCAGTCGAATATACACCATTTTGCCTTCGCGGGTGTCTTTAAACATTGTTTGTCCGCTTATGGCAAATTCGCCGCCCTTGAGAGTTATTAGTAGTTCTTTATTTCCCATCAGCATTCTCCCTTGTTATATAATCTTTTCTTTTCATGTTGTATTTAAGGTCGTGTGTGGCTATATAGCGTAGAACGCTTGCTTTTTCAACGAATGCCCGATTTGCAAATGTCATTGTAATAATTAACCCGAATTTTACCAATTCATAATATTTAACCTTGCCGCACTGCAACATTGATATTGCTTCTTTGCGGGGAATCCATTTTGCGTCGTCCGTTTGTTTTGTTTTTGGTTTAATTCCGGTCTTATGTATTTGTTGCTTGCCCATTTGTAGGTTCTCCTTTTGTCGCAAACAGCGAGTTTAAATAATCAATCACGCTCGATTTAGCTATGATTATTTTCTTGCCTATACGAAGATTTTTTATTTTATTATCTTTGAGTAATTTATAAACTAGCGAGTCGCCAATCATCAGTATTTCTTTTAAATGATTTACATCAAGTGTATCGGGATAATTCTTTAGTTCGTGGTTATTAAAAAATGTCATATTTGAACACGCTCCTTGTAGTACTATTATACGCCGCAAGTGTCCAAATGTGTAATTTATACAAGCCTCAGATATATGCTTTTGCATCAAAAAAACACCCTCGCTTGAGAGTGCCGTTTTGCTGTGGATGGTTTAGTTTTTATTGGGGCTTATAAAATGCTGCTACCCAAAGGTTATACTCGACCTTATAGCCAAGCGCCGCTTTGGCTTCGCAATTGAATTTTTTCTTTATCTGCTCCGTAAGGTTTACAGGAGTTTCCGTCCCTTTAAGCTCATCGTAGAGTTCGGCGAAGAGAGCGTTCTTTCTAAGGTAGCGGAATACAATGGCTTTCCCCGTGTCTCTCACGGCATCGTTAAACCTATCCAGTGCCTTTGTAATGGAGTTTTCGTTTTTATCCTCGTCAGGCTTTTTGCCGCGGAATAGATAGCCTTCATTTCCTTTTAAAACAACTAACCTTCCGATAGGGAAGCCGCGATATTCCGAAAGAGTAGAGAACCACACTAAGAACTCATATTCCTTTTGGGTTATCTCAAAGTTGCTTCTGGCGGTTGTAATGAAATATTTACCAGCCTCTTGCCGCATATCGGTCTTTTGAATTAAAACGATTTCCTCCCGCATGATGCCGCGCCATCCGAGTATTACTATCGCCTTAATGTTTAGCAGGTCTCTTTTTTCGTCATAGTCTTCAAGTTTTAGCTTGCCCGCTTGGTCTATAAATTTTAGAAGAGAGTCAAGGTCTTTATAGAGGATAGTGGTTTCTTGCGTCGCTAAAACCTCTTCTCTGGTCGGGATAGGGCAGGTAATGCCGTAATAGTCTTGCAGAACCTGAATATCTTTTTTGATTTGTTGATATTTTTGCCGGTTAACGCTGGAATTTTTATAGGCATAAAACATTTTA
>Ga0099364_10003562_pt1 | contig 24088 bp, 18 predicted proteins | sample TergutTh196P3_FD_73070 | JGI IMG/M metagenome (GOLD analysis project Ga0099364, IMG submission 73070) | Microcerotermes parvus P3 segment gut microbial communities from Pointe-Noire, Republic of the Congo - Th196 P3 | ecosystem: Host-associated > Arthropoda: Insects > Digestive system > Gut ...
CTCCCATGGCAACTTCAACACCTCTTTCGGCCTTTTTGTTGCCTTCTATTCTATCACAAAACTGTATACCTTCCTACTGCACACCTGTATACTAGCTTACTACACCGGACAAATTTTGAGCCCCTACGGCTCCTGGGCCCCTACGACTCTTGAGCCCCTACGGCGTGATCGTTACGCCCGGCGGCAATGCTGCCGGGTCATATTCATAGTAATATGGCCGCCCGTTGGCTTCGCCGAAGGCCTTTGCCTGGGAATCGCTCATCATAAAGCCGTCGTTTGGGCGCGCGAGGGCCAGCGGGGCGCAGTCATAATGATACCAGCCATTGCCAAAATTCAGCGCCAGCCAGTAGTGCCGCGTGGGCGCGCCCTCCACACGGCGCATATCAACGGTTTCAATGCCCTCCCGCTCCAGCATGTATTTCGCCAGGGCGAAGAAGGTGTAGCAGTCGCCGCGCCGCAGGACCATGCCGTTGTGGGCGCCGTCGATTACGCTGCTCTTTTCGACCTCGTTGCTGTAGGCGACGCTCCTTCGGATCCAGGCGAGAATCGTCGCGGCCTTTTCCGCGTCGCTCATGCCGGGGGCGATGATCTCCTTCAGCACGGGATCCACCAGGGCGTTTACCGCGCCGGCGGACACCTCGTTGACCACAACCCTGGTGGATACCCTCGTTTCGTTGCCCGCGGAATCCCGGGCGATGTAAGTGACGACATAGCTTCCGGGAACACCCGTGTTGACCTCCGCGCTGTCGATGGTCAGCTCCGCCGCGCCGGAATTATCCGTAACGGTCACGCCCTTGCGGTAGGCCACCGTATCAAACTTGCTCACGTGGATTTCCCGCACGCCGCTGATGACGGGCGGCTCCTTGTCCTCCAGCACTATGAGGCCGCTCTTTACCACGGCGGTATTGCCGCCCTCGTCCGTAAGCGAGATCTCCACGGTCTGGGCCTTGCCCGGCAGGGTCCAATCCGGCTCGCTGCTGAAGGCCGCCGTCACCTGGGTCGCGTCGATGAGCTCCTCAATAAAATCCAGGGGCTCCAGAGCCCCGCCCTGAAGGATTTCCAGGTCCCGTGTTTTAGCCCTGGGGGGCGTGGTATCGACAAAGCGCAGGTCCAGCGGATATTCTCTGCCATCCAGCAGCAGCACGAGCTCCTGCCGGCCAGGGGATTTCATCTCCGGGGGTGGCTCCAGGAAGCGCATCTCCACCGCGTCTGTATCGCTGTCCGTAAACAATGCCTTCGGCGGCAGGGGGCCGGGGTATTCCCCCAGCTCCGCCACGAGGGGCTCCCGCAGCCGCAGCAGCCGCAGCTCGGCGGTGACCCGGGACCTGTTCCCGTGGCTGTCCTCCAGGATCACGGAAACGGTATGGCGGCCCGGCTTGTCCAATTCGGGCGGATATTCAAAACAGGCTGTCACCGGGGAGAGGCCGCGGATATCCTCCGCGAAATCCTCCGGCTCGAAGCCGTGGGTCAGCCCGGCGATGCCCACGCGGCCGCGGGCCGTGGCGCCGGGGGCCGTGGTGCCGGCCGCCCGGCGCACCGTGCCGAAAATCCAATAAGACGCCGCCGAAAGCGCGGCGGCAAGCACCAGAAAAAGCACCAGGCAAAACACCAGGATCCGTTTTTTTGATTTTGATTTCGATGCTGCCCGCATGGCCTGTTCATCTCCAAAGACGCGTATCAGATTTAAGCTTGTTACGACATTATACTCACAAAAGGCTTGTCTGTCAATGGAAACATTGTTTCGCGGAGCATGTTGGCAGCGATTACCGGTACTTTCTGTCATACAGAAGCGCGGCGTTGAGCACCACCAGCACCGAGCCCGCGTTGTGGACCAGCGCCCCCGAAATGGGGCCCAGTACCGCCAATATAGAAAGCACGATCGCCACGAAATTGATGCACATGGAAAGCGTGATGTTGAACCTGATCAGCCGGACCGTGGCCCTGGAAAGCCGCTTGAGATAGGGGATTTTGGAGATGTCGTCGCCGATCAGCGCGATATCGGCGGCCTCTACGGCGATGTCGCTGCCCATGCCGCCCATCGCCACGCCCAGGTCGGCGGTCTTAAGGGCGGGGGCGTCGTTCACGCCGTCTCCGATCATGCAAACCCGCTTGCCGCTGTCCCGCAGCTCCCGGATTTTTTCCACCTTTTGCGCGGGGAGAAGCCCGGCGTATACCTGTTCTATCCCTGCCTGTTCGGCCACCGCCCCGGCGGCGCCTTCGTTGTCTCCGGTGAGCATGACAACCCCGACATCCATGTCCCGCAGGCGCCGCACCGTCTCAAAGCCCGAGGCCTTCGGCTCATCCTCTACGGTGATTTTGCCCATATATACGCCATCCACGGTCAGCTCGGCCCCTCTGCCGATGACCACGCGCCTTCCGCCGATGTCGCCCGCCACCCCCACGCCAGGGGTGGCAGCGAAGTTTTCGACCTCTAAGTACGCGCCGTGATAATGCGCGCAAATCGCTTTCGCGACAGGATGCTCCGAGTAGCGCTCCAGGGAGGCCGCCAGTTGAAGCACCTCGTCCCCGCCCTCCACGCGGCTCACATGCAGCCTGCCGTGGGTGAGGGTGCCCGTTTTGTCGAAGGCGACGCAGTCCACGCGGCCCATGCGCTCCAGGGCGTCGCCGGATTTGATGATGACGCCGTGCTTCGTGGCCTGCCCGATGGCCGCCATGATGGAGGTGGGCGTGGCCAGCGCCAGGGCGCAGGGGCAAAACACCACCAACACCGTCACCGCCCGTGTGATGTCCCGCGTAAAGACGAAGGTGAGGATGGCCACCAGCAGCGCCGCGGGCACCAGCCAGGCCGCCCATTTATCAATGATCCGCTGCATGGGGGCCTTGTTGTTTTCCGCTTCCTTCACCAGGCGGATGAGCTTTTGCAGGGAGGAATCCTCCCCCACCTTTGTCGCGCGCAGCTCCACGGCGCCGAAGCGGTTGATGGTGCCGCAATACACGCTGTCCCCCGGGGCCTTATCCACGGGCAGGGATTCGCCGGTGAGAATGGACTGGTCCACCGAGGAATTGCCGGAAACGACCTCGCCGTCCACCGGAATGGCCTCGCCAGGCAGCACCCGCAGCACATCCCCGGGGATGATTTCCTCCAGGGGCACCATTTCCTCCCGGCCGCCGGAGATTCTGCGGCCTTGTGCCGGGGTCAGGCCGATGAGCTTCTTGAGGCCCTTCTTGGCGCGCTCCACGGTCTTTTGCTCCAAAATGCCGCCGATGGCCATGATGAAGGCCACCTCACCCGCCGCGAAGAGATTATGCGCGTCGCCCGAAAGGCTCAGGGCGATGCAGGCGAACATGGCGATGGAGATCAGCAGCGAGGCGGATATCTTGCTGACGCCCTTGCTGTTGCGTATGCGCCAGAATGCCCAATACAGCAGCGGCAGCCCGCAGATCACCACCGCGCCCCAGGCGGGGTTGGCGTAGGGGGGCGGCTCCACGTGAAAGAGCATAAACACCAGGCTGGCGGCCAAAAAGGCCCCGCCCAGCAGGGTCATCCTCAGGGATGACAGGAATTCTATGATTCGTTGCATGATTTGTTCTCCTTTTTTTATCGAATAGAATACTGCAATATGCTGCCGTTGGGTAGGGGTTCGAATTTACCAGGGTTCAAATTGCCCAGGGTTCAAAATTTTGAACCCCTACGATGCGTATTTGTCACACAATCCGCGAAAATTGCTCGATGGCTGAGCTTAGCTTGCGGATGGTCTCCTCCTGCTTGCCCTCCCGGATGCCGTCGAGGACGCAGTGGCTCAGGTGGCCCTCCAGAATCACCTGGCCGGTTTTGTGCAGCGCGGCCTTCGCCGAGCCGATCTGGATGAGGATTTCCTCGCAGTTTTTGCCATCCTCCACCATTTTCATCAGGCCCCGCACCTGCCCCTCAATGCGCTTGAGGCGGTTCATGATGGCCTGTTCCTCCATATAAGTTTTCAAGCTTTCACCTCTCTGTTTCATAATAGGGGATACCCCTATATCCTATTATACGAACAGAAAAGAAAAATGTCAAGAAAAAAATCCCGTCTGATTTGACGGGATTTTTGGGAATTTTGCCGGGGCCTGCGTTATTTTGATCCGGACCTGCTCCGCTTCCGGTAAACCAGCTTTTCGATTTCGCCCACAATCAGCGGAACGACGGAAAGGCCAAGCATAATCAGCCAGTGGTTCAGGCTCACGGGCACGCAGTAGAAAATTTTCATCAGCGCGGGAACCGCCGCGACGGCCGCGATGAGGCCGAAGGAGAACAGCAGGGCCAGGGACAGGGCCTTGTTGGAAAGAACGCCGATTTGAAAGACAGATCTTGTGTTGCATCTGGCGTTGAAAATATTGACCACCGAGGACCAGCCGATGATCACAAAGGCCATTGTCTGGCCGATCTCGTGAGAGGGCGCCATCGGCCCGACGGCGACAAATTTGCCGATGTAAAAGCCGATGAGCGAGATGACGGTAAACACAAGGGACATCAGGCCGATTTTTTTGGCCAGACCGCCGGCGAAGATACCGGCGTTTTTCTTCACCGGGCTTCGCTTCATGGAGCCCTCCTCCGCGGGCTCCTTGCACATGAACATATCCGGTATACCGTCGGCCACGACGTTGATCAGCAGCAGCTGTATGGCCATCAGGGGCGCCCCCCAACCGAAGAGGATCGCGGCGAGCATAATGAAAATCTCGGAGATGTTGCAGCTGAGCAGGGAGTAGAGCACCTTGCGGATATTGTCATAGACCCGCCGGCCCTCCGCCACGGCGTCCACGATAGAGGCGAAGTTGTCGTCGGTGAGAATCATGTCGCTGGCGCTTTTCGAGACATCCGTGCCCGAGCCCATGGCCACGCCCACGTCCGCGGCCTTGAGCGCCGGGGCGTCGTTGACGCCGTCGCCCGTCATCGCCACAACCTCGCCGTGGGCCTGCCAGGCCTTCACGATGCGGATCTTGTCCTCCGGGCTCACCCGCGCGTACACGGCATAATCCCGGATACTCCGCGTCAGCTCCTCCTCCGGCATCGCCTCAAGCTCCGCCCCGGAAACAGCCTTATCCCCTTCGGAGAGAATGCCGATTTGCCGGGCAATGGCGGAGGCTGTGGCCACGTGGTCCCCGGTGATCATCACCGTGCGGATGCCCGCCCTCTTTGCCGCGGCCACGGCCGCCACGCTTTCCGGGCGCGGCGGGTCGATCATGCCCACAAAGCCCGCGAAGGTCAGGCCCTGCTCAAGCTCGTCGGCGTCCAGCTTTCCGGGCAGCGTGTCGTAGTATTTATAGGCCGCCGCGAGCACCCGCAGCGCGCCGCCGGCAAAGCTGTCGTGCACCCGCTTCGCGGTATCCGCGCAATAGGACGCCGCCTCGGCGGGGAGCCTGTCGAAGGCGCCCTTCGTGATGGATAGATAGCGCCCGTCCTCCAGCTCATGCACCGTCGTCATCCGCTTGCGCCCGGAGTCAAAGGGAATCTCGAACACCTTGGGAAAGATAGCGTCCAGGCTTTCTTTTGTGATCTTTTTCTCCAGCAGCAGGCGGATGATGGCGGTTTCGGTGGGGTCGCCCAGGGCCTTTTCCTCTCCGCCCTCCATACGCAAGGCGGCGTTGCTGGCAAGGCCCATGATCTCCAGCAAAAACATCTCCTCATGGCCGAAAGCCTCCGCCGCGTCCAGGGGCTCCCGGCCGGCGGCCCAGATTTTTTGGATGGACATGCGGTTCATGGTCAGGGTCCCCGTTTTGTCCGAGCAGATGACAGAGGCGCTGCCCAGGGTTTCCACCGCGGGGATTTTGCGGATGATGGCGTGCTTGCGGGCCATGTTGTGAATGCCGAAGGCCAGGGTGATGGTGACGATCACGGGCAGGGTTTCCGGCACGACGGCCACAGCCAGCGCCACGGCGTTCATCAGGATTTCCAGTATCCTTACGCCGTATAAAAGCTCCAGCGCGAACATCACCGCCGCGGCGCCCAGCGCGATGAAGCTCATCGTTTTGGCCAGGCCGGCCAGCCGCTTTTGCAGCGGGGTCCGGAGCTTTTTCGTGCTGTTGAGCAGCCCGGCGATTTTTCCCATTTCGGTACGCATCCCGGTTTCGACCACCACGGCCCTCGCCCTCCCGTTGGTGATCAGGCAGCCGGAAAACAGCATATTCAGCTGATCGCCCAGGGCCGCCTTTTCGGGAACCGCCGCCTGCGCGTCCTTTTCCACCGGAACGCTTTCTCCCGTTAAAATAGATTCCTCCGCCTTCAGGTTGACGCTTTCGAGGATGCGGGCGTCGGCGGGGATCATGTCCCCTGTTTCCAGCAGGAGGATATCCCCCGGAACCAGCTCGACGGCATCGATGGAGCGCTTCTCGCCGCCGCGCAGGACCGCCGTCATGTGCGCGTTCATGCTTTTCAGGGCCTCAAGGGCTTTTTCGGCGCCCATCTCCTGGCGGACGGCCAGAACCACGTTGAGGATGACGATCGCCAGAATCACCGCCGCGTCGGTGTAGCCATGGCCCGACTGGACCGCCAGCAGCAGCGCGATGCCCGACGCCGCCAGCAAAATCAAGGATGTGATGTCCTTGAGCTGGTGCGCGATTTTTTGCGGGACAGTCTCTTTTTTCTCCTCCTCGAATTTGTTCAGGCCTTTTGCTTTTTGGATCTCGGCGGCCTGCTGTTCCGTCAAGCCGCTGTCAGCACTTGTCCGCAGGGCCTGGCAGATAGCCTCCGGCTTTTCCTGTGCGTACCGCATGGGGTCCCTCCTTTTTAATATCTCATTTTCTCAATCTTATTTTCAATTCTTAATTTTCGATCTCTTTTTCGATTTTATTTTTGATCTTTCCAAAATATCGTATCACATGCGAATTCATTTGTCAATCAGAAACCCCGCAAGCGACATTGCTTGCGGGGTTCTGAGTGCCGCGTGGAGCTTCTAACCAGATTCGAACTGGTGACCTCATCCTTACCAAGGATGCGCTCTGCCGCCTGAGCTATAGAAGCAAGGGGGGAGCCGGAACATCCAACTCCATAAAATGGCGACCCGGAACGGGCTCGAACCGTCGACCTCCAGCGTGACAGGCTGGCGTTCTAACCAACTGAACTACCGGGCCATTTTTCTGCCGTTGGACTTCCTTTTTTCAATCCAATTTTTCAATCCAACGGCAGTATTATAGCATAACCGGACGGGCAATGCAAGCTTTTTTTTCCTATGCTGAGAAAAAGCCGAGAAAAACTATGCCGAGAAAAACGCCCCGCAGGCTTTGCGCAGCATGGCGATATCGGTCTTGGCCGCCAGCTCGAAGGGCGCGTGCATGGAGAGAACCGGCACGCCGAGGTCCACCACGTCCAGGTTCAGCCGGGCCAGATCCGCCGCCACGGTGCCGCCGCCGCCCTCGTCCACCTTGCCCAGCTCGCCAACCTGCCATAGAACGCCGTTGTCGTCCAGCAGACGGCGGAACCAGTGCACGAACTCGGCGGAGGCGTCGGAGCTGCCGGATTTGCCCCGGCTGCCGGTGTATTTCGTCAGCACGACGCCCCGGTTGAGGAAGGAGGCGTTGTGCTGGTCCATCACGCCGGGAAAGGTGGGGTCGAAGCCCGCGTTCACGTCGGCGGAAAGGCATTTGGAATGGCGCAGCATGGTTCGGGGATTCGCGCCCCGGGCCAAGGCCAGCTCCGTGAGAAAATCCTGGAGGTAGTTCGTTTCCAGCCCCGTGTTGCCGCAGGAGCCGATTTCCTCTTTGTCCGCCAGCACAACGACGGCGGTGTATTCCGGGCTGCCGCAGTCCAGAATCGCCTCGGCGCAGGGGTAGGCGCAGACCCGGTCGTCCTGGCCATAAGCGCCCACGAGACTGCGGTCCAGGCCGATGTCGCAGGCCGGAAAGGCCGGCACGGCCTCCAGCTCCGCGCTGAGAAGATCCGCCTCCACAAGGCCATAGCGCTCGTTGAGCAGCTGCAGGAGCGCCAGCTTCACGCCCTCGGATTTGCCATCCATCATCAGCGGGCGGCTGCCAACGATGATGTTGAGCTCCTCGCCCTGGATGCCCTTGGCAAGGCTGCGCTGCATCTGTTCCTGGGCCAGATGAGGCAGCAGGTCGGTGACGCAGAACCTGGGGTCCTCCGGGGCCTCGCCGATGGCGACGCTTAGCCGCGTGCCGTCCCGGCGGATCACCACGCCGTGCAGCGCCAGGGGGATTGCCGCCCACTGGTATTTCTTGATTCCGCCGTAGTAGTGCGTTTTTAACAGGCCCAGCTGCTTCTCTTCATAGAGCGGCGCGGGCTTGAGGTCCAGCCGGGGGGAATCGATGTGCGCCGCCGCGAGGCGTACACCCTCCGCGAGATCGCGTTTGCCCATCACCGCCAGAATCAGCGCCTTGCCCCGGTTGTTGAGGATCAACTTATCGCCCGGCGCGTATTCCTTGCCGTCCTCAAATGGCCGAAAACCCCGCTCTTCCGCTTTTTTTACATAATAATCCACGCATTCCCGCTCGGTTTTGCATTGGTCGAGAAAGGCCTTGTAGCCCTCGCAGAACGCGTCCGCCGCCGCGAGCTCCTCCGCGCTGAGAAGCTCGCTGGCATGCTTTTGCGGGCGGCAAAGCTCCTCCCGGAGCTGCTCGGCCCTGGTTTTTTCTTTTGCGTCGCTCATAATATTCCTTTCTAAATATTCTTTTCTAAATATTCTTTTTTCATATTCTTTATCTAAATATCTTTTCTAAATATTCTTTCTGGTGTTTTTTCCGGGAATTGGCAATTTATCCAATGATGTCAAATTGACAGGAGATGCCCGAACAGCTAGAATATATCTATTATTGGCTATGAGGAGTATTCGTATGAAATCCCGATTGCCCTTCTTTAACGCGAGGCTGCTCGGCGGCCTGCTTGCCGCGCTGCTGCTGTATTTGACGCCCCCCGCCGCGGCGCTCACGGAAAACGGCGGAGCGCGGGCCTGCGCCAGCGCGGAGGAGGCCGTGCTGGCCTGGCGGGAGGAATACCTGCCGCGCAGCGAAACATACGAGCACGGCGCCTTTGTCTATCGGCGCGCGGACGGCTCCTATACCGTAGGCAGAACCTATCGGGGCGGAAGGGACAGCGTGGTATCCGCCCTGCTTCGGGGCTTTTTCGCGGATCCGCTGGCGCGGCTGATCGGGAGCTATGAGCTGGTGGCCTTCACCCATACGCACCCGGACTGCCCGGAGGGCCTGCACAACGATGCCCCCTCCGTGGCGGACGTGTTCCTGCTGCGCCTGCCGGGGATCGACGAGGTATACCTCGTGCCCTACAAGCGCTGCGAGGGCGTGGGGGAGCTGGTGCTGTGCACAAGACCGGAAACCTGGGGGTGATTTTCCAATTAACAATTAACAATGAACAATTAACAATTATATTTAACAATTACAAACTTAATAATTATAATTTTCCGGTGCTTTCCAGTTTCCGGATCATGTCTACCCGTATTTGGTGCCTGCCGCCCTCAAAAGAGGCGTTCAGCCATTCGTCTAGGATCATTTTGGCGAGCTCGGGACCCACGACGCGGGCGCCCATGCACAGGATATTCGAGTCGTTGTGCTGCCGGGTCAGCCGCGCGGAATAGGGGTCGCCGCAGCAGGCCGCGCGGATGCCCTTCACCTTGTTGGCGGCAATCGAAATGCCCACCCCAGTGCCGCACAGCAGCAGGCCCAGCGGGTGCTCCCCCGCGGCGACGGCGGCGGCCACCTGATAGGCCGAAAGGGGATAATCCGCCTTACCCTCGCCGAAAACGCCGTAGTCTTTACAGTCATAGCCCCTGCCCCGCAGGTGGGATTTGAGTTCCTCCTTGAGCGCCGTCGCCGCGTGGTCGCAGCCGATCGCGATGGTCATGGGATGACCTCCTTTTTTTAATATTGCAAAAGCGTCCTATAAGCTTCAGCGTCCTATAATCTTTGGCTTTTTTTCTTCCGCCGCCGCCATGCGCGCCAGGAGCCTTTGGCGCAGCTCCGCGCGGACCTCGGCATAGGCTCTGTCGCGGACGAGATTGTGCAGCTCATAGGGATCGTTTTCCAGGTCATAGAGGCAGTCCTCGCGGTAAAGCCTGGCATTGGCGTGGATCCAGCCCTGCCGGAAGGGAGCCCTTACGGCGTATTTCCAGCGCTTTGTGCGAATCGCGCGGCCCACCTGGCTCTCGCTGATCTGGACGAAGACCTCCTCCGGCCAGTTTTCCAGGTCGCCCGCGGCGGGGCGCTGGAGGGGCTTGCCCTGCAGGCCGGGGGGCTGCTCAATGCCGGCGGCGCGCAGCAGCGTGGCGGGAAGATCGATGAGGCTGGCCAGCGCGCCGGGCGCCTGCCCGCCCCGGAAGCCCGGGCCCCGCAGAATCAGAGGGACGCGGATGGAGCCCTCGTGGCAGGAGCGCTTGTACTCGCGGTTGCGGGTTCTGAAGTGGGAGCCGTGGTCGCTGGTATAGACAATCAGCGTGTCCTCATATATGCCGAGCTCCCGGAGGGTGTCGATGATCCGGCCTGTGTTTTCGTCCAGGGAGGCGCAGCAGCCCAGGTAGTCCGGATACTCCTCCGCCCAGTCGCCGCCGGGGAAGCGCCGCAGGTCCTCGGGTATGGGGATATCCCGGAAGCGCTCTTTGGAGCCGGGCGGACCCTGGTAGTGGTCCGCGCCGTTTTGGTGATGCGGCTCAAGATAGGACACAAACAGAAAAAACGGCTTTTGATTGGAGCGTTTTTTCAGATAGTCAATCACGAAATCGGTCTGGCTGTCGGCGCGGTAGCCGGGAAAATCCACGCGGCGGTTCTCCCTGTCGTACATATAGCCGCCCTCCAGGCCGGTGGATGTGTGCTCCAGAGCGCAGGCCGCCAGCCAGTGATCCCGAAAGCCGCCGCGCAGCTCCGGCGGAACAGGCGCGGTACCGGTATCCGCCAGATGCCATTTGCCGATATACGCGGTCTCATAGCCATTTTCGCGCAGCCGGCCGGCGACGGTGGGAAGCTCCGGCGGCAGTGTGATGCCATTGCGGTAAACGCCGGTTTGCGTAGCGTAGAGGCCCGTCTGCAGGCAGGCCCTGGCCGGGCCGCAGACAGGCTGGCAGGTGAAGGCGTTTTCGAAACGCAGGCCCTCCCCGGCGAGCTGGTCAAGCCGGGGCGTAAAACCGATATCGGGGTTATAGCAGCCCAGGGTGTCGTGGCGCTGCTGGTCGGAGAAAAGAAAGAGAATATTGGGGGGTGATTCCGGCATTTCGCTTTGTCCTTCCATGAATAGATATCGCTCCATGGCCCGCTTGATCTCCACCAGCACCTATGATGGAGCCATTATATCACATGCGCCGGCCATTTACAATCTTTTTATGATATCTGAAGAATATATATAAAACAACCAGCAATTCACCCAAAGAATACAGAGTATTTCAGCTTGATCCGGTCCAGCTTTTCCAGCATGGGCCGGGCCAGCACAGCCAAAAAAACAACCGTCGCCGAGGCGTGCACCAAATCCAGCGGCAGGCCCTGGAGGCAGTAGGCCAAATACATCCGCATGCCGGGATTGCTCTGGTAGGTCAGCATGGCGGAGGCGTTCATCAGCCCGCCGTAAATCAAAAAAACAGCCAGGCCGCCGAAGAGGCAGAGCGCCGGTCTGTTCCGCGGAAAAAGCCCTTTCCGGAACAGTATGCCCGCCAAAAAACCGACGATCCCAAAGGCGAACATCTGCCAGGGCGTCCAGGGCCCCTGGCCGAAAAACAGGTTGCTGACAAAGCCGGTGACCGCGCCCACCAGAAAACCCGCCTCCCCGCCGAGGGCGACACCCGCGATAATCACCAGCGCCGCCACGGGCTTGAACTGCGGCAGCATGAAAAAAGCTGTTCGGCCCGCTACGGCTATGGCGCTGAGCGCCGCGATAATCACAAGCTCCCGCGCCTGCGGCCTGCGCCGCTCAAACAGAAAGGCGAAGGGCAGCATGGTCTCTAAAATAATCAGCAGGGATATAAAATAATATTTGCGGCCCTCAAAAAAGATCGTGCCCGCCGCAATGGTCAAGGGTACCGCGAGAAGAATCATGGCCGCGGCGGCGATGCCGTGCCGGGACAGCTTTTGCTTTTGGATCACAGGCGCCGGCGGGGCCGCGGGGCCTCTTTTCCAGAACACAGCCACCGCGCAAGCCATAGCCTGGGCGGCAAAAGCCAGCAGAATCCCGGCATAGCGCAGCGCGGCGGCCGGGCTTTCCGCCGCCAGAATGGCCTCCTCCCCGCCGGAAAGGAAGGCCGAAAAGCCGTTCCAGTGCACAGCCGCGAAAATGGCGGTCAGCAGGAACGAAATGGCTGACGCACACACAACGGCAGCGCGCGCCGCGGACATTGGTTCTGATTTTTGAGCCCCCGCGTTTTCGTGCTCTTGCGATAACGGCTCCGAAGGCGGTTCGGGCAAATCGGGCGGCTCCGGCGGCGTGCCGCCCAGGGCGCTGATGATGTCCCCCGCTGTCACGGCCTCCGGCAGCACATGCCGCGCCATGCGGTTGGCCGCGCAGGTGTAAAAGCTGTTGCCGGAAAAAAAGGTCCGGGGCGGGTTTTCCGCGACAATGCCGCCGTCGAAAAACAATGCGCAGCGGTCGGCGTGCTCCGCGCAGAATTCAATGTCGTGGCTGACCATCACAATTGCCGTTTGCGTGCGGGCGAGTTTTTTCAGAATCGCCGCGAATACCGCCTTGTACTCCGCGTCAAGGCCCTTGGTGGGTTCGTCGAGCAGCAGGATTTTCGGCTCCAAAAGCAGCGCCTTCGCCAGCGCCGCCCGCTGCTGTTCACCGCCCGAAAGGTCGTAAGGGTGGCGCTCCAGCAGACCCGCCAGCCCGCAAAGGGCGATGGTCTCCCGCAGGCGCGCCTGCTTTTCCCGTTTCGGCAGCCCGCTTTCCGAAAGCGTCTCCCAAAGGTCCTCCCGCAGCGTTTTTGCCGCGAAGAGCAGCTGGGGGTTCTGCGGCAGCATGGCGGCGGAGCCATGCGCCTTCACCTGCCCGCGATAGGCCTTGCGCAGGCCCGCGATCAGCGAAAGCGCGGTGGTTTTCCCCGTGCCGTTGCCTCCCAGAACACAAAGCAGCTCCCCGGGATACGCCTTTAGGCTTAAGCCCCTGAGCACGTCGGGGCCATCTTTGTCATATTTGAACCAAACATTTTCCAATTGAACCGCGGGCTTGTCACACACAGAGAGCTCGGCCATATCAATTGAGAATTGAGCATTGAGAATTGAGAATTGCGAAAGCCAATCCCTGCCCTCCCGCACCGTCACGGGGCAGGAAAGCGGATTCTCCACAGCCGCCCAGACCCGCATGGGAACCGGCATGGCGGCAAACATACCGTGGCCCCGGCCGCGCAGCGCCTGCCCAACCTCTGCGGCGCTGCCCCGGGAGATGATTTGGCCGCCGTCCATCGCGATCACAAGCGAGGCCAGGGGCAGGGCCTCCTCCAGCCGGTGCTCCGTGAGCAGCACCGTCACGCCCAGCTCCCGGTTGATTTTTCCCACCACGGCCAAAAAATCCGCCGCCGCGATGGGGTCCAGCTGGGCGGTGGGCTCATCCAGTATCAGCAGCGAGGGCTGCGCCGCCATGACGCTTGCCAGCGCGAGCAGCTGCTTCTGCCCGCCGGAAAGCGTCTTCACATCTTTGTGGAACCAGGACTGCATGCCGAAGAAGCTGGCCATTTCCGCCACGCGCAGCCGGATGGACGGCGTATCGAGGCCCAGGCTTTCCAGCCCGAAGGCCAGCTCGTGCCAGACCTTGTCCGTGACGATCTGATTGTCGGGGCTTTGCGCCACGAAGCCGATCCTCGCGGCGGCGTCCCGGCGGCTGAGCCGCGCGAGGGCTTTTCCCTCAAACAAAATCTCCCCCTCAAGATTGCCGTGGGGCGCCAGGGCGGGCTTCAGCTGCCGCAGGAGGGTCGTCTTGCCGCAGCCGGAGGGCCCGCAGAGCACCGCGAATTCCCCCGGCGGGATGGCCAGGTCAATGCCGCGCAGAGCCGGCTTTTCTCCTCCGGGGTAGCGGAATGTCAGGCCTTTGCATTCGATGCACGCTTCCATTGCAGCGCCTCCCTTCCGTGTGCCCACAGCGGCAATGCGCACAGGGCGAAATATAGGATAAACAAAACCGCCTGCCACAGCTGAAACGGAGCGCCGGTTACGCGGGGATAAAAATGGAATTCCAGCTGGCCCGCGGCTGCGCCCCCAATCACAAGCCCGCCGCACAGAAGCAGGAAGGCCAGCGCCAGCTTGTCCCGCCGCTCTATGCGATAGATGGAAAAGGAGCTGCGCCCCGGCAGGCCGTAGCCCCGGCTCTTCATGCTGTCGGCGGTGTCGACGGCGTTTTCCAGGGCCCAGGTGACAAGAATCGAAAGGATCCGCGCGCCCTGCCGCACACGCCGGAAGACATTGCCCCGGGAAAGATTCCGGCCAAGGCATTTTTGCGCTTCCGCGATGGCCCTGGCCTGCGCCGTGAAGCGCGGCACAAAGCGCAGGGCCATGCTCAGCACCAGGGACAGCGCCGGAATGGCCCGCCCCAGCAGATAAACGAGCTTGTCGCCCTCCATCACGGCATTGAAGCAGGAAAACCAGCTGATTACCGTAACCAGCAAAAAGGCCGCCGAGATGCCGTACAGGATGGATTCCAGGGTCAGCGGGTTGCCGTTGGGGAAATAGGCCAGAATCGTTACACCCTCATGGCTGAACAGGGGATTGACGAGGGCGGTGAGCGGCAGCATGGGGAGCAGATAGACAGGAAGCGCCCGCCTGCCGGAAAGAAGGGCGGAATACCCCAGGGCGCAGGCGAAGGAAAGCGCCAGGCAGACCGGATGCGCCAACACCACGGCGCATCCGATCACCAGCGCGAAGTATATGATATTTACGGCGGGATGATATCCCGAAAAGCTGTCTTTGTTATTCATATCAGTTTAATTTTTTTAAGCTTAAAAGCTCTGAAAGCTTGTTGTTTGCGCTGTCATTGGTAGGGGTTCAAAAATTTGAACCCTGCAAACAACAGCACGCTCAATCCCGCTGGCTGATGCCCTCGCCGCCAATGTCTCTGCCCAGATCGCAGGTGAAAAGCCACTCCACCGTATCGCCCTGCCGAAGCGTATGCCTGCCGCTGCCGTAGCCGGGAAAAACCCCGTTCACCCGGTACATCCAGCCGGACAGCGGCCCGCAGTCAAATTCATAGATATTGCCGATGCCCTCGATGTAGACGCTTTGATAGGCGGGCACGCTCGTGAACTCCAGATGAATTTTCTCGCTTTGCGCGATCCGCTTGAGCAGGTCGAAGACGCTTTCGCCCTGTGTGAAAGCAACTGTCCTGCTTTGCAGGATGAACCCGTTGGAGGGGATGAGATCCGCCGGCTTTTTGAACAGGCTCAGGTTGCTCAGAATCGTGTCGCAGCGGATGGAGATTGTACAGCTGAGCGGCGCCTTTGTTGTTGCCGCGCTTGTTGTGCCTGTTGTGCCTGCCGTCGTCGCTGTGCTTGCGGAGGGGAGCTCGGTCCGCGCCGGGCTTGCCTGCGTTGGCTTTGCCGGCAGGGTATAGCGATAATCAAAATTCGTCGCGGACGCTTTCGCGCTTGCCGGGGCTTTTGCCGCCGGCGCCGTTGTCGCGGTCTTCCAGGCCGGCACGGCTGTTGTTGTTGCTTTCGCCGCCGCCGTGCTTGTTGTTGTTTTTGTTGTTTTTATTGCTTTTGTTGTTTTTGCCGTTTCTGTTGCGTCTTCGGCGATTGTTGTTTTTATAGCTTCCGTTGCTATTGCTTTTATTGTTGTTTCTGAGATTTCTGTCATTTCCGCGGGCTGCTCCTGCCGGAGGGTCTGCGTGGTTCCGGCTGAGGCGGATATGGCTTCGCCGGGCTGCAGGAAAAACGCCGCCGCCAGCACCGCCATGGCGGCGCACAGGGCCATGGCGATTTTCCCATGCCTCGTCTTGAAAAATTTAAATAAATTTATATTTAATAATTTACTTTTTAGCAGTTGAAATAATTGTTTCAAAATAATATCACTCCATCCAGATCCAGCCGAAAAAGACGATAAATTTTATCCAGTCCCAAAACGTAAAGCCCTCGCTGCGCTTGATTTTTTCCGTGTGGCTGTCGGTGCGTACATTGCCGCAGCGGCTGCAGGTATGCGTGGTATAGCCCCCCGCCCGCTTGGTCGGCGGCGTGATCTCGCTGATTTCGTCGTGCCCCGGCGGGGTAACCGTCTGGGTCAGCTCCGCCGTGAGGCATTGGCCGCAGGCGCGGTATTCCACGCCCGGCGCGGTGCAGGTCACGGCTGTGCGCGTGAGCCATTCCCCGTAGCTGTGGGCATGGGGCTCATACATATTTTCATAGAGGGAGGCCTCTCCCCGCGCGAAGCGGTCGTAGGCCACCAGGGCGCGGGCAGCCTGTTCGGTGGCCATGCCGTCGGCCCTGGCATCCCCCGGCCTGTGCCCGAAGCCGCCGTCCGCCAGCTGACAGGCCAGAAGCGCGCTGACAGGGTTGCCGCCGGCTTTCACGAAGCGCGGGTCCGCCGCGGGGTCGATATCCAGCGCCGTGAGGGCGATGATCACCTGGGCGGTGCTTTCCGTGTTCGCCCCCTCCGCCTCGAAGCCGAAGCTGCCGTTGGCGTTCTGCAGGGCGGACAACAGGGCGACGCCCCGGTCAACGGCGGCGGCGGCCCGCGTGTCCTCCCTGTAGGCCGCAAGGGCCTGCAGCGCCATGGCGGTATAATCCTCGCTGGCGGAAAACTGTGCCGCCGCCGCCCAGCCGCCGCCCTCCGATTCGTTGTCAAGAATATAGCCCAACAGCTCCTCCCGCAGCTCCGCTGAGCCGTAGCCGCCGGAATCCAGCGCCAGCAGCGCGTTCGCGGGGCCGTTCACGCCCTGCGCCGTGACCCATTCCATATCGGAAAACGGGGCCGTGAGGTCATAGCCGCCCACATGGGCCGCGCTCTTGCCAATGGCGGAAAGGGCGAGGATCAGCCGGGCGTTTTCCGTGGAGCGGGTGGCGCTGAGCACCGCTCCCCTGCCCTTGACATAGCTTTCCGCCCGGGTATAATAGTCGTTGTAGTACGGCGCGTTTGTTACGCCGCCCCGCGCCTGGGCGAGCACAAACCACTCATCCCCGAAGGCGGGCGATTTCACGGTCCGCGCGATATAGCCCAGCACGGCGCTCTTTGCTTCCGCCGGGCTTTGCGCAAAAATGGGGGGCGCCAGCGGCGCCGCAAAAAGCAGCGCCGCCAGCAGGATGGAAAAATATCGTTTCACGTGTTTTCTCATCAATGCTTTCCTCCCGTTTCACTACGGTCATTTCATATAGTTTAGAACAGGAACCAGATCCAGCCGAAAAACACGAAAAGGATCACATACTCAATCCAATCCCAGAACCAAGCGATCCAGATGAAGCTCTCCGGCAGCTTCGCGTGCCATTTTTCCAGGAGAGATTCGTTTTCCAGAGCGGTCAGAGCGAGAATCAGCTCTGCCTGCGCGGAGACCATTCCGTTTTCCGGGGCCGCCAGGTCGGCCAGCGCATCGTATGCCGCATCATAAGCCAGCTTCATCGCGGCGTTTTCCAGCAGCGCGTCCATGTCCTCCCGCGCGTTGATTTTCGCCAGGGCTTCGATCAGGCCGGTTTTATCGTTTGGCGTGAAGACGTTGTCGCCGTCCCAGGCCAGGCCGAGGTCGGCGCCCCAGCCGATGAGCGAAAACTGCCAGCGCAGCACATCGCCGTCCTCCGCCGGAACGGTATCCACGCCAACGCCCATGTCCTCGTGGTTGACCGTATAAAACCAGCCGGCGGTGGCCGTGAAGTCAGCGCCCCGCAAAAATTCCCCCGCCTGGCTGTGGCCCGCGTCCAGCGTGCCGGTGTGAGCCGACAACACCGCCGGCACCACGGGCTCAAAGTCCCGGGGCAGCTGGATGCCGGTGAGATAAAAGCCATAGGCGGTTTCCACCTCGAGGCGTTCGCCAAGAAAGCGTTCCGTTACCCGCGCGTGGGTTTCGCCCTCATAGAACGGCACCAGCGCCGGCCCGTAAAGAACGCCCGCGCCAAGCACATTCGCGTCCACGCAGACCGATACATAGCCGGCGATGCTTTCCGCGCCGGAGGCAAGGGCTGTGACCGGGCCGGGGCCCAGGCATATCAGCAGAGCCAGCGCGCAGGTCAGAATTCGTTTGGACAGTTGTTTCATTTTTATTATTACCCCTTTCAAGCTTAGACAAAACACAGACAAAACGCAGACAAAATAAAAAAGCCCTGACCGATCAATGGTCAGAGCATGCGTATCACAGCCAACAGACCCTGCCGCAACAGCGGCAGAGAGCTTGCCGTAGACCGCACCGCTCTCACCGAAAAGAGGGGTCACTGTACACTGGCAAGTCTCCTGACTCAAAGCGTCAAACCGATGCATCCGCCTTCTCAGGAGCCCGGGCTCCCAATGGCCGTTGAACGAATCGTAGCTTTTTACAGTAGTCGGCGAACTGTCCCGGATTCGCACCGGGTTCCTTGTTAGGCGCCGCGCGCGGCGCACCAGGCACAAAAAGATTATAGCATGGCGCCGGGGCGGTGTCAAGCAAAAATTCAGGTTGTTCTATTTGTTGTTTGATTTGACAGCCATCACGGAAGCTGCCTTCGGAAGATCTCCGCGCTTTGCGCGATGCCCTGTTCCAATGGGGTCCAGGAGATTTTTCCGACGGCTTTTTCCAGCTCGCCGGTATCGTTGTGCCTGGGGAACGGCAGCGGCGTGGGCTCGCAGGTGATTTTGCCCCGGGCGGCCGGACAGGCCTCTTCAATGGCCGAGATAATGCGCTCCATGCTTACCGTGCCGCCGCCCAGGTTGAAGCACCGCGCGCCCCGGGCCGGGGCGTCCGCCGCCAAAATGAAGGCCTTGGCGGTGTCGTCCGCGTATTGGAACTCCGCCGCGCCGCCGTAGGAAATATGATAGCTTTCCCCCCGCACAGCCGCCTTGATGGCTGACGTGGGGGTGGAGGTCATGCCCTGGTCCCGCAGAGGGCCGTAGACCACGAAGGGCCGGATACCGATGCTGGCAATGCCCTCGTCGGCAAACCATACCTGGGCGCAGATTTCGTTGTCCTGCTTATAAGCGCCGTAAAACGACCGGGGCTTCAGCGGCGATTCGTGGCCAAACACCCCGCCGGGGTATTCCTCCGGCCTGCCGTAGACCGCGGTGGAGCTGGAATACACCAGCTGTGAGATTCCGGCCTCCCTGGCCGCCTGGAAGATGTTCTGGGTGCCCACCACGTTCACCCGCGCGCCCCTGACGGGATCGGCCTTGCAGAAGGGCAGCTGCAGCGCCGCCAAATGGATGACCTTCGTGACGCCGCGCGCATAGCAGCCGCGGACATCCTCTAAATTGCTCAGGTCGCCGATGACAATTTCGACCTTCGCCAGATCATCGGCCGGCATGATCAGCAGCAGCTTTCGCAGCCGTTCGGGATCTTGAACCAGGGCGACGACACGCCGCCCCTCCTCAACTAAATTTTTAACCACCCAGCCGCCGATGCAGCCGCTGGCCCCCGTGACAAATACCGTGTCAGCTTGCATAGTCCGTCTCCTGTCTTTTCACCCTGTCGCTTACTTCGCCACCCAGCCGCAGTCCACCAGCCAGTCGGCCCCGGTGACGAACGAGGCCTTGTCGCCGGCCAAAAAGCAGATGACCTCCGCGACCTCCGAGGGCTCGGCCCAGCGGTTGAAGGCCTGCTCCTTTTCGCGTTCGCGCTTGACCGCCTCAAAAGGCAGGCCCGTGCGGGCGCTCTCCAGCTGGATATCCCCCCGCAGCATGGGGGTGTCGATGGAGCCGGGGCTCACGGAGTTCACGCGGATATTGTACGCCGCGAGCTCCCAGGCCGCGGCGCGGGTGAAGGCGATCACGGCGCCCTTTGTGGCGCCGTAAATCGCGTGCTCCGTCTGCCCCACATGGCCCGACACCGAGCCCAGGTTCACAATGGAGCCGCCGCCCTGCCGCTTCATGATGGGCAGAACATGCTTGTGGAACAGAAACGTGCCGCCCAGGTTGACATGCGCCACCCGCAAAAAGTCCTCATAGTCGGTATCCTCCAAGGGCTTGACGACCACGACGCCCGCGTTGCAGTTGAGCACGTCCACGCGGCCGTATTTCTCCTCCGTTTGCTTGACGAAGGCAGCGACATCGGCCTCGTTGGCCACATCGCCCTGATAAGCGAGGCAGTCGCCGCCGATATCCGCCGCGGCGTCAAACACGGCGGCGCTGATGTCGAACAGCGCCACGGCATAGCCCTCCCGGGCAAGCTGCAGGGCCGCGGCCTTTCCGATGCCGCTGGCGGCGCCGGTGACGACGGCGACTTTTTTCTCAGTCATGATCCGTTCCTCCGTAATAAAGCATTTATAATAGCAGTGATGGTACTCAACTACAGCCCCAATATTTCTCTCGCCTGAGCCGGCGTGGCGACCTCCCTGCCCAGCGCGCGTGAAATATCCGCGATTTCCTTCACGAGCTCCCAGCACGCGGCCTGCCTGCCGTTTTGCAGAAAGGGGTAATCCTCCGTTCCCACGCGCACATGATGGCCATGGAGAATCGCCGCCACCAGAATATCCATCTGCGCGGAGCCCATAATACTCACGGTGACGGCGCAGTCCGCGGGCATCAGGCGGTTGCGGTAGAGGTATTCCTCCACGGTGGGAGGGCTCCAGGTACCCCCGGGCCAGCCGTAAAACTGCGTGGTGATGTAGGGGGCGGCAAGCAGGCCTCGCTCAATGAGCCGCTCCAGGTTCCAGATGGAGCCCGCGTGCCAGATCTCCCATTCGGGCTTTACGCCATACCTGCGGCAGGCCTGGCAATACTCGACCAGCTCCTCCAACGGATGCAGGCAGTCGCAGTTGAGCTCCGCGAAATCCTCGTCGTGATGGTTGGCGATGATGGAAACGCAGTCGCTTCGCTCCTCAAAGAGCTCAATACGCTCCAGCAGGGGAATGCTGGACATGCCGCTTTGAATAATGATATCGCTGCCCGCGCGCAGGCCGTTGATGACCGCGGACCACTGGCCCTCGGCGTGGGTGTGGAGCACGCTGGCCCCGGCCTCGCGGCAGCGGGCGGCCTCCTCTATGATCTCCGGCGCGGTTTTGGGATAAGGCACATCGGGCTTCAGCCAGCAGATATTGGGCGTCGCCGTGATAATCAAGGGCTTTTGATTCTGTTTTCTCATATGCATTCCTCCGATAACTGACGCTGTTCCCGGCGCCTTTGGTTGAGCTCCTCCAGAATTCTCCTGTGCTCGTCGGTATCCAGGGCGTAGTTCCATGTGGGAATTACGCTGAGCAGGTACCCGATGGCCGGCGGGACGCTGACCAGGAAGAACAGGATCATCATATAGGGCGCGAAATCGGGGTTCGACCGCGGGACGCCGCCCTCAGCGATGAAGGCGTTGACCCGTTCGATGGCCTGGTCCGAAAAACCGACGCAGGCAAAGGCGGCGCCGCTGAGCATCGTCGCCACCGCGTTTTGCATCTTGGCGATGAAGCTCTGCCCCGAGAAAAAGACGCCGTCCGGGCGCAGGCCCGTTTTGTACTCCTGATCGTCCACGCAGTCGGCGATCATTACGGACTGCATCACCATGGGAATCCCCATGCCGAAGCCCACAAAGGCAAAGCATACAGAAAGCAGGCTGACGTTGTACCAGCTGGTCATGCCCGCGGGGCTGAGCAGATAGAGAACAAAAATAAGCGCGCTGGGGAGCACCGCGATCAGGTTGGAATAGTTATAAAGCTTTTTCTTCGAGAACCGGGTTAAGAGCCTGGGGGTGAGGCCGATGGCGATGAACATCCCCGCGAACAGGCACATGCCGATGGGCACCAGGTATAAAACGAGGGTCATAAAATCTTTTGAGGCGTAGTAATAGGTGAACAGCGGAAATATGGCGCTCATGATGAGCGTTTTGGGGCTGGCGAGAACGCCGGAAACCAGGATCTGCCGGAAGGGCCTGCTGCTCCATAATATTTTAACGTTTTCCCGCAGCCTGACAGGCTGCTCCGACGGCGTGATTTTTTCCCTGGCGGTGAAGCCGAACACCTGAAAGAGAGCGCTGCCGAGAAACGAAAAAAGGACCGCGACAAACAAAAAGGAATTCAGCTCGCCGCCCATGGAGCCGGAAAGCAGCAGGGCCAGGGGCTGAATGATATAGCCGAAGCCGATGCCGATGTTGCACAGCAGCCTGCCGCTGGACATCAGCTTGTTGCGGTGCGCGTCGTTTTCGGTGATCAGGGCGGTGATCCCCCAAATCGGGATATCCCCTATGGTGTAGGCGATTTCCCATAAAAGATAGGAGATGACCGCCCAGGCGATGACCAGGCCGGGGGAGCCCGCCCGCGTGTATACGCCGAAGGGGGCCCAAAAGCAAAGTATGGTGGTGATCAGCAGCAGGCCGGGCGCCACCATTAAATACGGCCTGCATTTGCCGTATCTGGAATTTGTTCTGTCGACGACCACGCCCATAAGCGGGTCGTTGAGGGCGTCGAAGACCCGGGTGGCGGCCATGACGGTGCCCAGCACCGCGGCGGGAATGAGCACCACGAATTGCAGATAATAGGCAAACGCGGCGGTAACGATTCCATAAAGAATGTTTTGACCCAGCAACGAGACCAGAAAGGTGTTGCGCTCTGTCTTCGAATAGGTCAGCAGCTTTTCTTCCACACGCTTCCCCCTCAAATGATTATATTTCTCACAGTCTTTTCGCGAAATGGCTGGCTTTGCAGCGGGCGACCGCAGGTCGCCCCTACTATGAATTCTGCCCCGGTTCGATATCAATCCATCACGAAGGATCATCGTAGGGGCGCACTGTGTGCGCCCGCTGGAAAAATTTTAATCTCTTTATATTTCGTAAATATCCGGCGTGAGGGAGGACAGCTTTTTGCAGCCGTCCTTCGTTACCACGTAAAGATCCTCCACCCCCAGCTGGGTGTCCTTGTAGCTTTCCCAGGCCTCAATTTCGAAGACCATGTTCTCCTCAAAAGCCATGTCCGCCCCGCCCAGGGAGCCGAACAGATGCATGTCCTCCACCTGCAGGCCGATGCTGTGCCCCATCAGGTAGGCCGCGCCCTCGGGCACGTTTTCTTCGTACCACGCGCAGGCCGCCTCCCCCAGGTCGTTCATGTTCACCCCGGGCCGGATGTTCTCCTCGCAGTAGCGCTGCAGCTTTACGAGGCCATCCAGGATCCCCCTGGCCTCGTCGTCCGCGCGCCCGAGGATGGCGTGCTTGTTCAGGTCGGACACATAGCCCTGGCAGACCGCGCCCAGATCAAGGCGGACCAGCTCGCCGCGCTGAAGCGCGCGGCCGGTGCCGGGGGCCTCGGGGTCGGAATTGCCGAAGCGGATGGTGAAATGGTTCCAGTCATCGGCGCCCTCGCGCAGCATCTCGTTCCGCGCGAAGCGGATCAGCTCGCTGTCGGTGAGGCCCTCTTTTAAAAAGCCGAGGCAGCTGCCGATCACCCTTTGCGTGATATCCGCGGCGCGGGTCAGGCGGGCGATCTCCTCCGCCGACTTGACCAGACGAAGGGTGTTCAGGAGATCGTCGCATTCCTGGATTTCCATTTCCAGCTCCCCGCCGGCAAGGGCGTCGAGCAGGTATTTGGGCGCGTCGGCCTCCACGCCCACGCGGCAGCCGGCAAAGCCCATTTCCTCCAGGGTCGGCAGCAGGATATCCTCGAGCATGTCGCGGGTAAAAATGCCGACGTCGTCGTCCGCCCAGCAAAATTCCGGCACGCTCATGAAGGCGACCCAGTTGAACACGGTCGTCGCGCCGTCGCGGCGGATGACGCTGAGGTTGGGGAATTTGTTGGACAGCGCCTCCAGAATCGGGTTGGGCGCGCTGTGCAGCATGGGCAGGCCGGTGGTGTACCAGACATTCAGGGGCGAGGACACCAGCATGAGGTCCAGGTTATGCTGTTCCATCAGTGCGGCGGCCCGCCGCCGGTCATATCCTACGGGTTGCGGCATATTGTTTTCCTCCCTTTCGAAGTTTGTTGTTTATGTGTGTTTTTATATATTTGGTTTTTATGAAGATGTGTTCTTATATGATGTGCCACGGCTCGGCACTGCCTCGCCCTACTCGGGTCCGGCCCGTGGCCGATTCAAACGCAGCTTTGCTGTTGCAATAAAGCTCGCCGCAGGCGCGGCCATCGGCCGG
>Ga0099364_10003563_pt1 | contig 24080 bp, 15 predicted proteins | sample TergutTh196P3_FD_73070 | JGI IMG/M metagenome (GOLD analysis project Ga0099364, IMG submission 73070) | Microcerotermes parvus P3 segment gut microbial communities from Pointe-Noire, Republic of the Congo - Th196 P3 | ecosystem: Host-associated > Arthropoda: Insects > Digestive system > Gut ...
GTGTCTTTTACGAAGTGAAAATAAACTGAACGTACCATAATGTTAAAAATAAAACAATGTGTCTTTTACGAAGTGAAAAAAACTGAACGTACCATAATGTTAAAAATAAAACAATGTGTCTTTTACGAAGTGAAAAAAACTGAAAACTGAAAACTGAAAACTGAAAACTGAAAACTATATTAAATTAATGAAGCCTGACTTTAAGAAAATAGATATTAGAAAGACTTGTTTTGCCAAGATGGCATCTATGCAAGTCGATGAAGCGGATTTTGTTACGCCTGAGCAGATTCGGGTGAAACCGGTATATACGAAAGATGATTTGAACGGGATGGAGCACCTGCATTATGCGGCGGGGATCCCCCCGTATCTGCGGGGGCCGTATAGCGGCATGTATGCGATGCGTCCCTGGACTATTCGTCAGTATGCAGGATTTTCGACTGCCGAAGAATCGAATGCCTTTTATCGTCGTAACCTTGCTGCGGGTCAGAAAGGACTTTCGGTCGCCTTCGACCTGCCGACACATCGGGGTTATAATGCAGATAATGAGCGTGTGGTAGGCGATGTGGGAAAAGCGGGGGTCTCTATATGTTCGGTAGAAGATATGAAAGTGTTGTTCGATGGCATCCCATTGAACGAGATGTCGGTCTCGATGACGATGAACGGCGCCGTGCTTCCCGTTCTCGCTTTCTATATCAATGCGGGATTGGAGCAAGGTGCGCGGCTTGACGAACTGAGCGGAACGATACAGAATGATATCTTGAAAGAATTTATGGTGCGTAATACTTATATTTATCCACCGGATTTTTCGATGCGTATCATTGCCGATATTTTCGAATATACTTCGCAGAAGATGCCTAAGTTCAACTCGATATCTATATCCGGTTATCACTTGCAGGAGGCCGGCGCTACAGCAGATATAGAGATGGCCTACACGCTTGCCGACGGCATCGAATACTTGCGTACAGGTATAAATGCAGGCATTGATATTGATGTTTTTGCCCCGCGTTTATCGTTTTTCTGGGCGATAGGTATGAATCATTTTATGGAGATTGCCAAGATGCGGGCGGCGCGAATGTTATGGGCGAAGATAGTCAAGGGTTTTGGCGCAAAGAACCCTAAGTCATTCGTTTTACGCACCCATAGCCAGACCTCCGGCTGGTCGCTGACAGAGCAGGACCCGTTTAACAACGTCGGACGTACCTGTATTGAGGCGATGGCGGCTGTTCTGGGACATACGCAGTCGTTACATACCAATGCCTTAGACGAAGCGATTGCCTTGCCGACGGATTTTTCTGCGCGTATCGCCCGTAATACGCAGATTTATATACAGGAAGAGACGCAGGTATGCAGAGGGATAGACCCATGGGCAGGCTCTTATTATGTCGAATCGTTGACGCATGAGCTTGCTCATAAAGCATGGACGTTGATACAGGAGATTGAAAGCATGGGCGGTATGGCGAAAGCCATCAAGACAGGTCTGCCGAAGATGCGTATTGAGGAAGCGGCAGCCCGCACGCAGGCGCGTATAGATTCCGGTGTACAGGCTATCGTTGGCGTGAATAAATACCGGTTGGAAAAAGAAGCCCCGATAGACATACTTGAAGTGGATAATTCGGCGGTACGCGAACAACAGATAGCCCGTTTACAGGAGCTACGGGCCAACCGCGACGAAGCGGCTGTACAGCAAGCGCTGGCGGAAATTACGGAGAGCGTGAAGACGAAGCAGGGTAATCTTTTAGAATTAGCTGTCAAAGCCGCTGGTCTTAGGGCTTCCTTGGGAGAGATATCAGATGCCTGCGAACAAGTGGCAGGACGTTATAAAGCAACAATTAGAACTATTTCAGGAGTGTATTCATCAGAAACAAAAAATGATGGCGATTTCAGGAAAGCCTGCGACATGGCTGCGAAATTTGCCCAAAAAGAGGGGCGTCAACCCCGTATCATGGTAGCGAAAATGGGTCAGGACGGACATGACCGTGGCGCCAAAGTAGTAGCGACCGGTTATGCCGATTGCGGATTCGATGTAGATATTGGCCCCTTGTTCCAGACACCCGAAGAAGCGGCCCGTCAGGCAGTCGAAAACGACGTGCATGTGATGGGCATCTCATCGTTGGCGGCAGGGCATAAGACGCTAATTCCGCAGGTCATCGAAGAGTTGAAAAAACTCGGACGGCCTGACATTATTGTAGTAGCAGGCGGCGTGATACCTGCACAGGATTACGACTTCCTCTACAAAGCCGGCGTAGCGGCTATCTACGGACCCGGTACATCCGTAGCCAAAGCCGCCTGCCAACTACTCGGTTTTTTGCTTGATGAATGAGGCCGCCTTTAAGCCATGAAATGAACGATATAGAGCAATTATTCCTGAAAATTGCGCTTAATGATGATGAACAGGCTTTCCGGACTTTATTTCTTGAGTTTTTTCCATCACTATGCGTTTTTGCTCACAAGTATGTGGCAAATCGGGAATCGTGCGAGGATATTGTGCAGGATGCCTTTTATAAGATTTGGAAAAATCGTAAACATTTGAATATACAAATTTCCGGGCGTAATTTTCTAATTACGTGCGTGAGAAACGGTTGTATTGATTACTTGCGCAGGAAAGATTCGGAGATTTTATGGCGGGAAAACGAACTTTTTTCCGATTCGTTACAGGATGTCGATGATTTCTTTTCTTGTAAGGAGTTGGAAGAAATGTTACAAGCTTCCCTTGCCCGGATGCCCGAATCGATTCGCTACGCATTTGAACAAAACAGGTTTGAAGGGAAAACCTATTCGGAAATTGCCGCCGAACAAAGCATATCGATTAAGACTGTAGAAGCTCATATAACGAAAGCACTGAAGCAATTACGTATCGACTTAAAAGATTTTTCGCCTTAATCATAGGGTATCCGGCCTTTTATCCGTCTATGTAATAAAACGGTAAAAACAGTGGAAAGACAAACGGATCTGATAGATTATACTTGTGAAAATATCAAAATGCAACGGCAAATTGATACGGAGAAAAACTGGAAAGAGCTTTCCCGCAGGATAACTACCTACAAACGTAGCGTAAAACTTTGGACTTTTGCCCGCAATATTTCAGCTGTGTTGGTACTTCCGCTTATCATGGCAGTCTTTTTTTTATTATATGAAAGGACGAATCATGACAACATGCCCGAAGAGTGGGTCACGTTAAGTTCAGCGTATGGATTAGTCACAAAAATAATACTGCCGGACGGGTCGGAGGTTTGGCTTAATTCCGGCTCTACTCTTTCATATCCGACAATTTTTAAAGCGCGTAACCGACCGGTCCGGTTATCGGGCGAAGCCTATTTCAGGGTCAACGCCGATATGAAAAGCCGTTTTATCGTATCGACAGACCAAGGTATGACGGTCAGCGCTTACGGGACAGAATTTAATGTGTGCGCCTACGAGGAGGAACAAACCATAGAGACCACCCTTGTTTCGGGAAGAATAGATGTAAATATCGACGCGGATGTGGTGAAAATTGAACGCGGCCAGCAGGTTTCATTTGATAAGGAAAGCGGTCGTTTTGAAGTTGATAATACAAATATAGCCGTAACTACTGCATGGAAAGAGGGGAAAATGATTTTCCGCAAGGCTGATATGAGCGAAGTCGTGCGTCGTCTATCACGCCGCTACAATGTGGATATCCATTTAGAGGATGATGAATTGCTTGATTATCAATACTCGGCGACCTTTACGACCGAAACATTGGAAGAAGTATTGCATTTATTGGAAGTGAGCGCTCCGATAAAATGTAAAATTCATTATCCGGAACAATCGGAGGATTATACTTTCACGAAACGTATCGTTACAATAAGAGGGAAATATTCCCGCAGTGGAAATGATAAATGACATCCGGCAATAAAACGATGCAACAATAAATAAAAAAAACTTAATTAATAACAAATGAAAAATTCAAAACAAAACAAAGATTTTAAACTAAGACCCCATTTTAACCTTAAAATGCCGGCTTTTATGCGATTAGTCGTACTATTATTATTTGTATTCATTCAGGTCAGCGCTGACAATTTGTATTCACAGTCGGCCAGGGTTAGCCTTAACATGCAGGATGCTACCATAGAAGAGATTTTGAATACAATAGAGCAGGAATCGGAATTTTTTTTCCTGTACAATAACAAACTTATCAATGTGGATAATAAAACAAGCGTGAATGTCGATTCACAGCCCGTGCAATTGGTATTAAATGAGCTTTTTGCCCATACCGACATCATTTACAGGATAGAAGACCGTCAGATTATCCTGACTAAGAAGGAATTTATCGCCAATGAGCGCAAGCAGCAGGACAAACGGAAAATCACAGGCGTTGTGGTCGATGAAACCGGAGAACCGGTTATCGGAGCAAGCGTATTGGAACGCGGAACATCAAACGGCGCTATCACAGGGATAGATGGCGATTTCAGTTTGGATGTATCGGAAAATGCGGAATTGCAAGTTTCGTATATCGGCTATATTACGCAAATTGTCGGTACTGTGAACAGGACAACTATCCGTATTATCATGACGGAAGATTATCAGTTGTTGGATGAGGTCGTAGTGGTCGGTTACGGTCAGCAGAAAAAGGTGAGTATTACCGGTGCGGTCGGCGGTATCAAGAACGAAAGCATCAACCGTATGGCCAACAGTACGACAGCGGCGATGCAAGGTCTTGCGCCGGGGCTGACTATTTTAGACAAGGGAGGAGCGCCAGGACAGGCCAACACCCGGCTGCGGATACGTGGCATCACAACCATTAATAACAGCGATGCCTTGTTGCTCGTCGACGGTGTGGAACAACGTATCTCCGATATTAATCCGGATGATATCGAAAATATTTCTATCCTGAAAGACGCCTCTACTACGGCTATCTACGGTTCGCGGGCAGCAAACGGTGTAATCCTTATTACGACGAAACGCGGAAGTGAAGGTGGCGTAAGGATCAATTTCAATTCCTACTGGGGTCTGCAGCAAGTGACGAACAAACCCAAACACATGGAATCGACTACCTATATGCGTCAGCAGAACTATGCCTTTGAAAATGCGGGGCAGGCGGCACGTTATTCCGAGACATTTATTAGGGAATGGACCGATAACCACAAGCGCGACCCTATAACCTACCGTGAAGCAAATCAGTGGCAAGACGTAGTGTACAGCAACGCTTTACAACATAACTACAGCCTGAATGTAAGCGGCGGCACCGAAAAAGCGCGCGGACTGATGGCGTTGCGTTACTACAAACAAGACGGCGTCGTACCCAATTTTAATTCGGACATCAAGGAAATACGGGTCAATACGGATTTTAATCCTTTCAAGGCGCTCAAAATATCGGCCGACGCCAATTTCCGTACACGCTATTCGACCGAGCCGGTAGGCGCTTTCGATTATGATGTGAACGGCGGCGGTATATTTTATTGTATGTTTCATGCGACCCAGTTTGTCGTACCAAGGTATCCCGGCGGCGGCTACGGATTAGGAAACAAGAACGCCAATCCGCTCTTGCTTGCCGAAAAAGCGGGTAGCTATCAGCGCTGGAACAACCTGTTTATAGGTAACTTGAAAGCAGAACTGTCGCTTTTTGACGGGTTGAAGTTTATTACCCAATATGCACAACGGTATGCTTTCAATAAAACCGTATCTTTTACCAATGCGTATACCGAAATCGACACGCAGTTTTTAGACTGGGGTGCGACAGCGCGGGATGAGACCTATAATCCGGCGGCAAACCGTTCACGGACAAGGGATATCTCACGTAACAGCATGTCGGATAGCCGCTCGGATAACGATGAATATACGCTTAACCTGCTCCTTGATTACGAAAAACAGTTTGGCAAACACAATGTGCACGCTTTAGCCGGTTTTTCACAGATAGAAAACAAATCATCAAACAATGAAGCCTATCGTCAGGATTTTTATAATAACGATGTGCCTTCCATCAACATGGGTTCCGAAAGCACGTGGAAAGCATATGGCTCGAACAGCGTTTATGCGTTACGTTCTTATTTCGGACGGTTCAATTATAACTATGATGACCGGTATTTGTTTGAAGGCAACCTGCGTTATGACGGGACGTCCCGCTTCACCGGCGACAATCAATATGGTACATTCCCCTCTTTCTCGGCAGGCTGGCGTATATCGAACGAAGCGTTCTGGGGCGATGGACTGCGCAATATCATCTCCGACTTTAAATTAAGAGGATCATGGGGAGTGACAGGCAATCAGACGGCAGGCCTGTATGCCTTCTATGAATCGTATGCTTCAACGACTTATAATTTCAATGGTGATGTGGTTGACGGATATATGCAAACATCGTTAGCCAACAGGGAACTCAAATGGGAAACAAGCAAGCAGACAGATATCGGAATAGACGCCGGTTTCCTGAAAAACCGCTTGAATCTGACTGCCGACTACTACTATAAACGGACAGACGGTATTTTGGTCAGTTTACCGATATCCGGTACTATCGGCCTGAATGCACCCGTGCAGAACGCTGCTATTGTCGACAACAAGGGATTCGAGTTGGCGCTCGACTGGAGGGACCATGTCGGTGATTTTACGTATGGCGTTACTTTTCATATTTCCAATAACAAGAATGAAGTAATCAGCCTTGGAGGAGCAAACCCGACCGTCAGCGGCGGATTGGCCGATGTCATATCAACGGTGCGGGAAGGTTATCCGATTGACGCCTATTGGGGTTATCAGACCGGCGGACTTCTCACCCAATCGGATATAGACAATAAGTACCCGGTGTATGACAGCCGTATGTCGTTGGGCGATGTGAAATATATCGACCGCAATAATGATGGTGCTATTGATGCGGAAGATATGACGGTGATAGGCGATGAGTTTCCCCGTTATCCGTTTGCCATAAGCGCCAATGCTGTATGGAAAGGTTTTGACTTCTCTTTCATGTTGCAGGGTGTGATGGATGCACAGACGCGCATATCCGGCGCGCTTACCGAGGGCGGCAATTTTGAGGGCTTTACATTGGATATATATAAAGACTACTGGACGCCCGATAATACAAACGCCCGTTTCCCGCGTCCGCGAAAAAGTGTTGATTATAATACGATGATGTCGGATTATTGGGTGGTTGACGCCAACTATATCCGTCTGAAAAATATACAGTTAGGCTATACCCTGCCACGCGCCCTAAGTCGGAAAGCGAGTATTGAAAAAGCGCGTATCTACTTGGCAGGCAGTAATGTACTTACCTTCTCTCCCCTCAAGGAGTGGGGCCTTGACCCCGAATTTGTCGCCGGACGTTTTCTCTATTACCCCCAAACAACCGTCTACACAATCGGCATAAACTTAACCTTTTAAATGCAATTATTCAATTAATCATAACTCATAATTAAATATCGTATGAAACTAACATGTAATTCCTCACACCCAATCAATAATGAAAAAGATTTCATTGTTCATTTTTTACGTATGAAAAAAATATTTATATATCTATTACTTGCTTCGTGCACCTTCGTCGGATGTACCGACCTATTGAATACGGTGCCTACCGACCGTTTGTCGTCGGAAGTATATTGGCAAACCGACAAAGACGCCGAGTATGCCGCCAATGCTGTCTACCGTTTTTTAGAAGGCCATTCAGCTGTGCTTGGGCGTGATGCGATAACCGACCATGCACGCGCCACTTTTGAGACTTCGGACGAAATAAAGGTCGAAGCCAGCATTGCCGATCCGCAAACAGGCATTTTTCAGAACACATGGAGTGATATGTATCGCGGTATTCGCCGTTGCAATGATTACATGGCTAATGTTGATAAGATTACCCCGACAAATGTAGCCTTTGTGAACCGTGTGACTTCAGAGGTTCGTACGCTCCGCTGTTATTTTTACGCCCGCCTTGTAGCCTATTTCGGCGATGTACCCTTGGTAACCGTACCGATAGGTATCACTGAGGCGTCAAACCTGACAAGGACGCCTGCCGCTGATATTTATGAGTTTATTTATAAAGAGATAACCGAATCGGTCGATTACCTGCCCGCTACTACAAACGAAAAAGGACGCATCACAAAAGGCGCTGCATGGAGTATCCTGGCGCGTACGATGATGTTTGCAGCCGGCAATGTGACCGGCGCCGATAACCGGCCAACCGTCTATTTCGAGCGCGCCAAAGCGGCAGCCGACGCTGTGATCGCATTGAACGTTTATTCACTTTTTCCGAATTACGAAAACATGTTTCTTTATGAAAACGAAAATAACAGCGAAGTAGTCTTCGACAAACAGTTTATTAAAGACTTGTATTCGAACTCGGTAATGAACAATTTCGGCGCTGTTTCGCTTGGAAACAACGGTTCGATGATGTCGCCAACCATCGAGTTAGTCGATGAATACGAGACTATCAACGGATTGAAAATCGCTGACGATCCTTCCTACGACCCGATGAATCCGTATGAAAACCGCGACCCGCGTCTCCTGTATACCCTCTATGCGCCGGGTATCATACTGCCTAACGGCGCTACTTACGATTCGCGCCCCGGCTGGAGCAGTTCGGCTGATGTGATTGGCGCCAGCTATCAGGTATCAAAAACCGGTCTGCTGCCCCGAAAATATATCAATGTGGAAGACATCGGACAAAGTAACCGCACAAACTGCGGTATCAACCTGACTATCATTCGATATGCGGAGGTATTGCTAACAGCAGCCGAGGCTCGGATTGAATTGAATATAGAGTCGGATGTCGCTTTAACCTATATCAATCAGGTGCGTCAGCGTGCCGATGTTAATATGCCGGTATTGACTGGTATTACTTCACAAAACGCATTGCGGGAAGCGGTACGTCACGAACGAACAGTCGAACTTGGTCTGGAAGGAAGCCGTTTCTTTGATATACGACGCTGGAAAATTGCCGAAATCGTCTGCACTATGGAGGAGATCAGAGGAATGAGGTATGTAGACAGGGAAACTGGCCAATTAGTTACCGTTACTAACGACTTTAAGAAAAAGTTTACAGCCCGCGATTACCTCTGGCCTATTCCTTACAACGAACGGCAACTGAACCCGAACTTAACCCAAAACACAGGATGGTAGTGAAAAAGATACAAATAAGCGCGTGGTCGCTTGCTGCGTTCGCTGCATCGGCCGGTTCATGCAGCGATGGCGACAAGGCAAAAAGTGACAAGCCGAATATCCTCATTATCCTTGCGGATGATTTGGGATATTCCGATCTGGGATGCTATGGCAGCGAAATCAGTACGCCTAACTTAGACAGGCTGGCTCAGCAGGGCGTGCGTTTCTCCCGATTTTACAATGCCGGACGCAGTTGTCCGACGCGCGCCTCCCTGTTGACCGGACTGTATCCCCATCAGGCAGGCGTAGGACGTATGACATTCGACCAGCAACTGCCCGGCTATCGAGGAACCATGACGCATAATGGCGTCACGATAGCCGAAGTATTGGGAGAATCCGGCTATCGTACCGGTATGATAGGCAAATGGCATGTCGCTGAAACGCCTTTACGGCCCGACCAGCGGGAATGGTTAGCCCATCAGGTCTATCATGAGGAGTTCGCCCCTAAGGAAAACTATCCTACCAACCGGGGGTTTGAAGATTTTTACGGAACGATTTATGGGGTCGTTAATTATTTCGACCCGTTTAGTTTAGTCAACGGTGAAACACCAGTACGGGATGTGCCGGATGATTATTACAGTACGATTGCCCTGTCTGACAGCGCAGTGTCGTATATCAAACGTTATTCGCAATCGGGGCAACCGTTTTTTATCTATCTTTCCTATCATGCGCCTCACTGGCCGCTTCACGCCTTGGAAGAAGATATAAAGAAATATGAAGACGTCTATACAGCCGGTTGGGTGGCGATCCGCGACGCCCGGTATGAGCGGATGAAAAAATCGGGTATTTTTCAGGACCGGTCGGATTACTTATCAAACAGGCAGTCGACACGCGAATGGGACGACAATGAGAACCGCGACTGGGATGCGCGTGCAATGGCCGTTCATGCGGCTATGATTGACCGGATGGACCAGGAAATTGGCAAAGTGCTGAAAACGCTTGAAGAAACAGGACAGTTAAGTAATACATTGATAATATTCATGTCGGACAATGGATGCAGCCCCGAAGTGTGCCAGAATTTTGTGCCTGGTGAGAACGACCGTCCGGATATGAAACGCGACGGAGCACCTATCATCTATCCGCGAAACAAGGAAGTGATGCCGGGGCCGGAAAATACATATGCTTCCCTTGGCCCCGAATGGGCGAATGTAGCGAATATGCCATTCCGTTTCTGGAAAGCTAAAATGTATGAAGGAGGCATCTGTACTCCCATGATTGCCCACTGGCCGGATGGCGTCAAAATAAAAAAAGGCGCTGTTACAAACGAACCCTGCCATATTATCGATATCATGGCGACCTGTTTAGACCTGTCGAAAGCCACTTATCCAAAGGAATACAAAGGAAACTCAATTCTTCCTTATGAAGGTAAAAGTATCGTCCCCATCCTGAAAACAGGCAAACGCGAAGGTCATCAGGTAATCGGCTTCGAACATTTCAGAGAAAGGGCGTTGATGACCGATGACGGATGGAAAATAATCCAGCCGGGCGGCAGACGCACCGATTGGGAATTATACAACCTGAACGACGACCGAACGGAGATGCACGATGTAGCCGCCGACCACTCCGAAAGACTCGAAAAAATGATAGCCCTTTATGAAGAATGGGCCACCCGGACAATGGTCTACCCCGCACCGGACTAAAACCTTCATTTCGAGCCCCCCGTCATTGCGAGAAAAATGTAACAACGGCATCCTGCCGTTGCATTAGTCAAACATGCTGATCATAGGAAGGAACGATGATCGAGTTTTTTTTGAATATTTTTGCTTTTATATCATAAACAAGTTGTATATTTGCACGATAAAAATATCGGATAACTTTAAAAAAAATGATTATGAGAAGAATAAAATGTTTATGGGTAATGGTTGCCTTAATTGCTGTTACGACGGCAAATGCACAGTTCAGGTTTGGTATAAAGGCTGGTGTAAACATTGTAAATGCAACGTTTAACAGGGATGTTTACAACTTGGATAATGTCACAGGCTTTCATTTGGGGCCTGCCATTGAAGGCATGTTTGGACAAGGCGGCGTCGGCTTTGATGCTGCGATATTGTATTCGCGGAAAGGTTTTAAAACGGAACCTGAAACAATAAAAAATGATTTCATCGATGTGCCTGTCAATTTGAAATTTAAGTTTGGCTTGCCGCTTGTCAATCCCTATTTTTCTGTCGGCCCGTATATGTCCTTTCGCGCGGGCGGGGAAGAGAAATGGGCTATTCCCGGAATTGTTGATCAGGTGAAAACACAAAGTTTTGGCGCCGGTCTGAACTTTACGGCCGGAGCGGAAATCTTTGAACGGTTACAGGCAGGCCTTACCTACGGCTGGGGACTGACTGACAATTATAAAACGTTCGAAGGGAATAATTTAGACAGCTACAAAGGTAAATTGCGTACATGGCAGGTCAGCGCCACATTTTTCTTCTGATAGGACACAAGAGAAATGAGATACGCGGAAGTATTACTACCATTGCCTCTGGCTAATACGTTTACCTATCGTATACCGGAGGCAATGTTGCCTGCGACTGGTTTGTATTGCCGTGTGGTTGCGCCATTCGGAAAAAAACATTACTATACAGGCATCGTGGTAGAAATCCATGATCGACAAGCTGAACAACAGTATGAAGTAAAAGACCTCTTCATGTTATTGGACGAAAAACCGGTCATCAACCATTCTCAGTTTTCCTTTTGGCGATGGATTTCTTCATATTATTTATGTACATTGGGAGAAGTCTGCCGGGCGGCTCTGCCGGCAGGATTAAAAATTGAAAGCGAAACAATCGTTACGATAAACTCCGGTTTTGAATCAGGTCAACCGCTAAAACCGAACGAACAAACGTTATTAGATGCGCTAACCGTTTCAACGCGATTATCAGTTGAGGAATTAGAGAAAAAGACCGGATTGAAGAATATTTTCCCCGTTATCAATTCTTTGTTGCTGACAGGCGCTATTGAGATAAGCGAGACATTGAAGAAGGGTTTTAAGCCCAAGACGGAGACTTATTTGAATTTAGCCGGCCATATCCGAACCGAGGCTGATTTATGCGATATATTAGAGGGTGTGAAACGCGCCAAACAGCAGGAAAAATTATTGCTTGATTTTCTTGAACTCAGCGGAATATTTTCCGCCTCAACGAATCCAATATCTGCAAAAGCTGTTTTGAAAAAACACTTATTGGATTATACAAGCGTCAATGCACAGGTCTTGAACGGACTGTTGCAACGCGGCATACTCATAGCGGAAGAAAAGATGGTAAGCCGTATTGACCTGGCGGATACCGCTGTACGGGAGATGATTGTTTTATCGCTTGCACAACAGAAGGCTTATGACGGGATAAAAAAATCGTTTGAAACAAACGCTATCACGTTGTTGCATAGTGATGCATCGGGCGGTAAAACAGGTATATATATACGTAAGATACAGGAAACGTTGTCAGGTGGATGGCAGGCGCTTTATCTTCTACCCGAAATCGCCCTGACCACACAAATAACGGAGCGGTTACGGAAGGTTTTCGGCTCGCAATTGTTTGTTTATAATTCGGGAATATCCGATAACGAAAGGGTGGAGATTTGGAATCGTTTGATGCATCACGATGAACCGTTTATCGTGTTAGGTGTTCGTTCTTCCATTTTTTTGCCATTTTCGCGTTTAGGTTTGATTATTATTGACGAAGAACAGGAATCATCGTATAAACAACAAGACCCTGCGCCGCGTTATCATGCCCGAAACGCCGCGATGATGCTGGCGCATCAACACAAGGCGAAGACATTGCTCGGCTCGGCTACCCCTTCGCTTGAATCGTGGTTGTGGGCAAAAAAAGGGAAATACGGATATGTAAAGTTGGATAACGGGTGGGAAGATAGATTATCGCCAACGATAGAGGTCGTGAATGTAAGTGAATTGCGTCGAAAGAAAAAAATGAAAGACATCTTGTTTTCGCCAATATTAAAGGAAAAAATCGACGAGGCGTTATCTGAAGGCGAACAAGTGATTCTCTTTCAGAACCGGCGCGGATTCGCTCCTTTCATCGCATGCCGGCAATGTGAGGAAATACCGCATTGCCGGAATTGTGATGTCAGTTTGACATATCATAAACTTATGCATCGTTTGGTTTGCCATTACTGTGGTTATTCCATTCCTTTTCCGTTGCGATGTCCGTCATGCAGCCATGGGGAGATGAAGATACAGGGCTTTGGAACGGAAAAAATAGAAGAAGAGGTTGCAGTTTTATTTCCATTAGCAAAGACAGCGAGGTTGGATTTGGATACGGCGCGGACAGAAAGCGCCTATAAGCGGATTTTGACGGATTTTGAAGACGGAAAAACACAGATATTAATAGGAACCCAATTAGTAGCGAAGGGTTTCAATTTTACAAACGTCAGTGTGGTAGGTGTTTTGAACGCAGACGGGATGATGAATATTCCGGATTTTCGCGCTTATGAACGTACTTTCCAACTGATTTATCAGGTTGCCGTACACGCCATACGAAGCGATCGGCGTGGATTCGTTATCATTCAAACCTCCCAAGCCATAAATCCGCTCCTGAAAATGTTACAACAGCTTGATTATCCGTGTATGGCTCAAACTCAACTACAAGAACGTCATCAGTTCCGCTATCCACCCTATACCCGTCTGATATTGTTGGTATTACGTAGCCGGAATGAGCAGGTTTTAGACGAGATAGCCGAACAATATACCCGTAAATTAAGGTCTCGTTTAGGTCATAGCGTTTCCGGCCCGGTATATCCCCCCGTCACGCGTGTACAGACATTACATGTACGCAAGATCATGCTTAAAATAGAGCTGTCAGTCCCTGTTTCTGATGCGCGCAAAATATTGGAAGAAGTACGCATGGAAATGCAAAAAAATCCCCTTTACAGTCATCTTATCCTACACTACGACGTAGACCCCCAATAATAGCCCATTCACCCCGTTCGTGCGTTCACCCCTTCTCCTGTTGCTGCTCCACAGCAGCGTTATGCAGTTCCGGGTAGCTAATACGCGTATGATACATTGTTTTCAGCTTATTAACGAAGACATCTTTCACGATTGCAATATCTCTGAAAGTAATCGGTGCATTATGCATCAATCCGTCGGCGATCTGACTGTCAATGATCCTGTTCACTAACTTTCTGATCTCCTCTTCCGTGTATTCTTTCAGGCTGCGTGATGACGCTTCGACCGAATCGGCCATCATAAGTATGGCGGTTTCTTTTGTGAACGGGTTGGGACCAGGATAGGTAAATGCTTCATCATTGACAGGTTGGTCAGGATAATTATTTTTGAAAGAGTTGTAAAAGAATTTTGTTTTACCTTCTCCGTGATGTGTTTTAATAAAATGAATGATAGCATTGGGAAGTCCCGCTTTTTCCGCCATCCTGACGCCATTTGTTACATGTGAGATAACGATTTTTGCGCCTTCCTCGAAGGATAATTTTTCATACAGATTAAGACGGTTTTGGTTTTCAGTAAAATATGCAGGGTTATCCATCTTACCAATGTCGTGATACAAGGCGCTGGTACGTATCAACTGCGTGTCGGCGCCGATTTTTTCGCCTGCTTCTACGGCAAGGATAGACACTTGCATGGAGTGCTGGAAAGTACCGGGCGCTGTTTCGGAGAGTTTTTTTAGCAGTGGGTGGTTGATATTCGATAGTTCGACTAACGTAATCGGCGAGAGGTAACCGAACATTTTTTCTAACATATAAATAAGTACGTATGAGAACATGAGCAGGAAAAACTGGATGCCGAAATAAATCATCATATCCCAGTTTGTTTTGCTTATATCGCCTTCCTGATATAATACAAGACACACATAACCGGTGAAATACGATAAAATTATGAATAAAGCGCACTTGAATAATTGGGAACGCTGTGATAATTCCTTCAGACTGAAAATAACGACGATGCCTGCAAGGATTTGTAACAGCAGAAATTCGTAAGGGAACAAGGCGGTCAATGAACAGATGAGCATAGCGATGATGTGGGTAAAAAGCGCTGTATGTGAATCGAAGAACGTTCGTATGACTATAGGGATAATAGCAAACGGGAGTACATAGATATTAACAAGACTGTATTTGACACATAATTGCGATACCAAACAAGCGGTAAATATGCATAATAACAAGAATAACAGGTTTTTACGTTTGAAGAACAACTTAGGGTTGAACGTGACCAAGTATAACCCGAAGCAGGCGAAGATACCAAAAACGAGTATAAACTGTCCGATAAGGATGAAATTTTCGCGTTGAGCCCCACCTGATTTGGTTTCGTGAATAGTTTTAAGTGAGCGCAAAACGCTGTATATATGGGGATCAACTATTTCACCCATATCAACGATGCGCTCTCCCGCCTGAACGATACCGCTTGATAAGGGTATATTTTGAATCTGGTCTTCGAGCACTTTCTGCGATGTTTCCGCATCATAAAACAGGTTTTCCGTCAGAAACTCATTGATATTGCAGTCAATCAACCAGTTTTTATCCAAGTCTTCCGGCGCATTATCAACGATGGATTGGTATGCCGTCTTGACGGAATAAATCTCGGAGACAGGCACAGTTTCCGCGATGCTGTTTGTGAGTATGTTAATACGCGTCCTGTTATCTTTGGATATCAATTCGAGGTCTGACGAAGTAGCGATACCTTTATTATATACTTCCTGCAGACTTTTATCCACATAGCGGAGTACAAAGGTAGGAACGCCGGCTTGTCCCAGTGTCGCCATCTGATTGCTCCATTGGTCTCTTGTCTGTCTTTCATTATCAGGGTTATAACGGAAATAAGGTTCGAACTTTTTAAGGATGCTGTCTTTAGCTGCTTCAATTGTGCTTGCTTCCTTGTAAATAGGGAAATCGGACGGTGCAGTCAGCAACCCGTACCGCCACGGTTTCCCCTCATTAAACTGATAACGGAATTTTCCCTCGCGGGGGAAGAAGAACGCGATAATAAATGCTGTAATCAGGATATAAAGCACAGATAATACCAGAGATTTTTTTGTATTCATACGTAAAGTAATGATTAATGATTAATGATTAATGATTAATAGCTTGGTTGTAAGATAATTAAATGTTTCGTTTCATTCGCAAACGGTTCTATGAGCAAGTTGAAATTGATGCGAAATTACAAAAAAAAATTAGTTTAACAAAAAAAGTCAATTTCTCCTCCTGTATTTTTTTAAAGGAAAATTTATCCGTCTATGCGGAAATAGAAAATTTTCACGTACATTTGCGATTTTCTAATCAAATGAATGTATGACTGAACGAAAAGTAAGGGTGCGTTTTGCACCAAGCCCAACAGGTCCTCTTCACATCGGAGGCGTGCGGACGGCCTTGTATAATTACCTGTTTGCCAAGAAATACGGCGGCGATTTGTTACTTCGCATTGAGGATACGGATACGCAGCGTTTTGTGCCGGGCGCTGAGGAGTATATCATCGAATCGTTTAAATGGTTGGATATCCGGTTTGACGAAGGGGTAGGCTATGGCGGCAGTTATGGCCCCTATCGCCAGAGCGAACGGAAAGACATTTATAAAAAGTATGTCGACCGGTTGTTAGCTGACGGATTAGCGTACTTAGCCTTTGATACACCCGCAGAATTGGAAGCGAAAAGAAGTGAAATACCTAATTTTCAGTATGATGCTTCTACAAGGATGCAGATGCGCAATTCGCTAACACTGTCGACCGCCGAAACCGCCGCACTGATAGCGCAAGGAGTGCGTTATGTAGTACGTATAAAAATCGAACCGGACGAAGCGATTCATGTGAAGGATATTATACGCGGTGATGTAGTAGTCAATTCGTCCATCATCGACGATAAAGTGTTGTATAAGTCAGCTGATAACCTGCCAACCTATCATTTAGCCAACATAGTCGATGATCATTTGATGGAGATAACGCATGTGATACGCGGCGAAGAATGGCTATCGAGCGCCCCCTTGCATGTGCTGCTGTACCGTTATTTTGGTTGGACGGATACGATGCCCGCTTTCGCCCATCTACCTTTACTGTTAAAACCGGAGGGCGGCGGCAAGCTGAGCAAGCGCGATGGCGACCGGCTCGGATTCCCTGTTTTCCCGCTCGAATGGCGCGACCCCAAGAGCGGAGAAATATCGTCAGGATACCGTGAGAGCGGTTATCTACCGGAGGCGGTTGTCAACTTTCTGGTTTTGTTAGGCTGGAATCCGGGAGATGACAGGGAACTGATGAATATGGATGAGTTGATAACGCTTTTCGACCTGAACCGCTGCAGCAAAAGCGGCGCAAAGTTCGATTATGAGAAAGGCAAATGGTTCAATCATCAATATATCCGTCTACGGAGCGACAAGGATATTGCAACCATGTTTATACCGACGTTGATAAGCCATGGCATACCCGACCCGGACCCCGCTTATGTAGAGAAGGTGGTCGGAATGATGAAAGAACGGGTTAATTTTGTACACGAGCTATGGGAGCAAACGTATTTCTTTTTCAAAGCGCCGACAGTATATGATGAGAAAACCCGCAAAAAACGCTGGCGAGAAGATAGCACCGCACAACTTACAGCGCTTATCGAAGTATTACAGACATGTGAACCCTTCGACATCGAAGACACGGAGGCAACGGTCAAATCCTGGATTGAACAAAAAGGCTACAACCTCGGCCATATCATGAACGCCGTCCGTTTGGCGTTAGTAGGGCAGGGGATAGGCCCCCAGATATTCCATATCACCGAAGCCATCGGCAAAGAAGAAACAATCAGCAGAATCGGAAAAGCGATAATAATGATTAATGATTAATGATTAATGATTAATGCCCCCCTTTTTCACCCTTTTTACCTTTTTCACCTTTTTCATCCTCCTATCGTGCGTTACATCTATACATTAGCATTACATTTGTATTCGTTATCTGTCGAGATAATGTCATTTTTTAACCGGAAAGCGCGTATGACGCGTGTCGGGCAGTGGTATACTAATGGTATATTACGGAAAAATATTGACCGTAACGCTAAATATATCTGGTTTCATGCCGCTTCGTTAGGTGAGTTTGAGCAAGGACGCCCGATGATCGAAGCCATACGGAAAAGTCATCCGGACTATAAGATACTGTTGACTTTTTTTTCACCTTCGGGGTACGAAGTAAGGAAAAATTATACCGGCGCAGATGTGATTTGTTATCTGCCTTTTGATACGATGTATAAGGTTCGAAAATTCATAAACCTTGCCAACCCGTCTATCGCTGTTTTTATTAAATATGAGTTTTGGCTTAATTATCTTACCGAGTTAAAGAGACGCAAAATAAAAACCTATATTATCTCTGCTGTATTCCGGCCGGGTCAATTGTTTTTCAAGTGGTACGGCAAATGGTACCGCAACGTTTTGTTGTGTTATGAGCATTTGTTTGTTCAGGATGAAGCGTCGAAAAATCTGCTTGTTACGTATGGAATAAAGAATGTTGAAGTATGTGGTGATACGCGTTTTGACCGCGTTTTGGAAATACGTCAAAAGGCGCGTTTGTTACCCGAAATAGATATTTTTACGAAAGGCGAACAACTTATATTGGTGGTTGGCAGTTCATGGCCTGAAGATGAGGAGATCATCATCCCGTATTTTAACTCACATCCGGAGATAAAACTGATAATTGCGCCGCATGATATTAACAGGGGGCATTTGTTATACATACAATCCTTATTAAGCCGACCCTCAGTTCGCTTTTCGGAGGCCACCCATGAGACACTGCAAACGAACGATTGCCTGATAATTGACAGTATCGGCATGTTATCATCCATCTATCGTTACGGTGATGTCGCCTATATCGGAGGCGGTTTCGGTAAAGGGATTCATAATACGCTTGAGGCGGCTGTTTATGGTATCCCAGTGATTTTCGGGCCTAAATATCAAAAGTTTAAAGAAGCCGATGGGTTTATTACCAGTGGCGGAGGATTTTCAATAAATAGCCAGATGTCATTTTCCAATTGCATGAACAAACTTATTTCGGATACGGAATTACTTCGTAGGGCGGGAGCGATTGCAGGCGATTTTGTTCATCGAAAAGCGGGCGCTACGGAAAAAATACTGATGCTTTGGGACCAAAACAAGGTTTTGAACGCCTGACAACTATACATGAATCACTGCTAAAAATGACAATCGTTACAAATAGAAATTTAGACGAAGTGTTAATTCGTCAATTGTCTTTGGGTGATCAAAAGGCATTAGAAAGTCTTTATCGTTTGTACTACAAACAATTGTGCCAGTTTGCATTTTTGATACTTCATTCGAAAGAACTAAGCGAAGAAGCTGTATCGGATGTGTTTTTCAATATATGGATGAAACGTGAGCAATTGGTTCCGGTACGTAATATTCGTGCGTACTTGTATAAAGCCGTTCATAACCAGGCCATCGACTATCTGCGGACTAACCCTGTACAATCCCATGAAAACATCAACGATTACCAATTGGAAATAGAATCCCCGGAGCCACCGATAGATGAAGTGATTGAACGTGAACAATTGCATGAGCTACTGCAACAAACCTTCGATAAACTGCCGGAACGATGCCGGATGATCGCCCGCATGCATTTCAATGACCAATTGCAATACAAGGAAATAGCGGAAATCCTGGGTATTTCCCGAAAAACCGTAGAAGCCCAAATTGCCATCGCCATACGTAAAGTCAATGAAATATTTGAAAAATATGGATTGAAAAAATAAAAAAATCACTTTTTCTTTAAGGCGATCAGTCTCGTTTTTCGTCATATCTGAAAAAACGAGTTTTTATTATGTTTTTCAATCAAAGAAAGAAATTGCTTCATCCCGTTAAATTCCATGATTTTTGGGAGATAGATGGTAATCAAATAGCTACTTCCTACCGGAAATTATCGGAACGGATCGAACAATTAACCCCGCTTAAACTTCCCGATCCTGCTTTTAACTGGTGGAAGATTGCAACAATAGCCGCATCCGTAGCTTTATTGATTGTTAGCGTATTGTATGGTTTCAAGCCTACCCATCCCGTACAACAACCGATTGAGGTAGTGTTTGTAAGCGACAGAGCTACACAGTTAACATTGTCCGACGGGACAAATGTATGGTTAAGCGCTCATTCACAATTACAATATCAGCAGAATTTCACCGGTAAAACCCGTGATGTCGCGTTAGAGGGTGAAGCCTATTTCGAAGTAGCACATAATAACGGACAACCATTCCGCGTATTGGCCGGCGGTCAAACCGTAGTGGCATTGGGTACCAGTTTTAATGTACGGGCATACACAAAAGAACCAAGTGTGAAGGTAGCCCTTATAGAAGGAAGCGTGCGAGTTACCGACGACAAATCCGGACAAAGGGTTATTTTAGAACCTGCTCAGGAAGCTATCATCGAGAAAAAAGCCGGTTCGATAAGGATTAACAATCAATACAACCAGGCGCCTGCATCAGACCCGGTTCAAAATGAAGCAACCGATAAAAAAACCGGTTCGATTGCCGTAAACGATGCAAATCTCGATATGTTAATGTCATGGAAAACAGGCCGGTATATATTTAATAACACCAAATTTGAAGATATAGCCGAAACACTCGAAAAAGGTTTCAAAGTGACTATCCACATAGAAAACGAAGCATTGAAAAGTAAACCGTATACCATGCGTTTTGTAAATGGCGAATCATTGGAGAGAATATTAGAACTGATACAGGTCAATGCCAAGTATTCCTTTCAATATCATAATGGAATCGTAGTAATTAAATAATAAATAAACTATTAAATCAAAATGCCTATGAAACATCCCGGATAAATATTTTTTAAAAAATAGCCTGTGATACTCCCAATACCACAGGCTGTAAAGAATTTCAGTAAACGTGAGTAATAACTAAAATTTTCGACAAAGATATGAAAAAAATTAATCAGCAGGATTTTTCCTGCCCAAAAAACAAAATTTATAATATTATGAGATTATCAGTCTTTCTTTTGATCGTATTCGTATTAAGTGTGTCGGCAGACTCATATTCTCAAACCTACAGGCTTTCGATTGATAAAAATAATGTCACTATCGCCGATGTTTTTAGAGACATTGAAGCAAAAAGTGAATTTTCATTTCTGTATAGCCCAAGGGAGATTGACGTCAACCAGCAGGTTTCCTATCAAGGTTCAAACGAACTCATCACGGAAATCCTTGCTTCCATATTGGCTGACAAGGATATTGCTTACCGGATAACCGATAAGCACATTATTCTTTTTAAACAGGATCAGTTTATTGAAAAAACTGATCTCTTCTTGCAAGGTATCTCAATTACCGGTACGGTGACAGATGCCGATGGACAACCGCTGCCCGGAGCTTCCGTTTCCATCAAGGGGACTTCCCAGGGCACAACAACTGACGCCGATGGGTTCTATTCCCTTAATGTGCCTGATGCAAACAGCACGCTTGTTTTCACATATATAGGATTTGTAAATCAGGAAATATTAGTGGGAAACCAACGTGCTATCAATGTAACACTACTTGAAGATACTCGTCAGATTGATGAAGTGGTAGTGATAGGTTATGGTACTCAAAGCAAGCGGAAGTTGACTTCCAGTATAGCATCCATTGCAACGGAACAAATCGAAAGTATTCCCTCTGCATCTATTGTGGATAACTTGGGAGGCCGTGTCCCAGGTCTTATCGTCACAGCAAGCGGGGGCGGACCGGGCAATTTCTCAGCCATATCTATTCGTGGCGGCGGTACGCCGATTGTTGTTATTGACGGCATTGTGTCCGAATATAGCGACTTTAGAAATATCAACCCTAATGACATCAAAAGTTTAAGCCTGTTAAAAGACGCTGCTGCAGCTGCTATTTATGGTGCACGCGCCGGTAACGGTATTTTAATGGTAACAACCAAAGAGGGAACGAAGGGATTGAAGATTAAATACGACTTTAGTAATGTTTGGAGCCAACCAACAGTAATGCAGAAAAAGCTAAATTCGTATGATAGAGTAACCTATCGTAATGAAGGGTTTGTTAATGACGGATTCGATCCTATTTATAGCGCCGATATTGTTGAAAAATACCGGACAGGTTCCGATCCTTACAACTATCCTGATGTTGATTGGCAGGCGCTGTGTTTGAGAAATTTCGCTAAGGAGAGCAAACACAATTTGTCGATATCGGGAGGAGAAGAGAAAAACAGTTATTATGCTTCTTTTGGAGCTTATGATGAAGGAACATTATATGTATTCAATACGAATTTTTACAAGCTTTATACCGGTCGATTGCAGGTTGTCAACAAATTCGATAATATCGGATTAAAAACGACGACAAACATTAGCCGCAACTTTACCGAATATCAAGACCCTTTATCGCAATACAGTAACGGTTATTGGCAGACTTGGGGACATATTCAAAACAGGTCGCCCATGGAATTAGCATATAACGATCTGGGTCTGTATTATATTGGAGGCGACCATCCGCTTGTTGAAATTGATCCCCGTTCGGGTTATAACAATACTAAAAATTATACTTTCAATGGATTGTTTAATGCCGAATGGTCGGTACCCGGTGTGAAGGGTTTGAAACTGAAATCCAATACGAACTACCGTTTAGCATTCGAAAGACGTAAGGCCTGGACGAATACTGCGCCTCAGTCCTCATTAGGTTCAACACTGCCGGCAGATAAGAATCCGCCGCGATTGGAAGGTCGTCAGTCGCAAGCCCAATATTTTACCCAACAATTATTAGCCGATTACAATCGCAGATTTGGTGGTTTTACGGTTGGAGTGCTGTTTGGGTATGAGTTAAGTAAGAATTTTAGTTCCAACATAACCGCTACCCGTATTAATTTCCAATTGGAAGTCGACCAGTTTATTGCCGGTCCTACAGTCAATCTTTCAAACGGCGGCTCCGAATCTGAACAAGGTCGCGCTGGTTTTGTAGGTCGCTTCAGCACTGATTATAAGGCGAAATACGTGTTTGATTTCACGCTTCGTCATGATGGTAGCGATTGGTTTCCCAAAGATAAACGGTGGGGTACCTTCTACTCATTTTCGGGAGCTTGGGTACTTTCCGACGAGGTATTTATGGAGCGCCTGAAACATCAGAACATCTTCAATTTGTTCAAAATCCGAGGCTCGTATGGACAAGTAGGATTAGATGGCGCCAATGCTGGTCTGAGCAGGTTTGAATATGTGCCCGGGTATAACTTAAGAACTAATGATTATGTTATTAACAACCAATTAGTACAATCATTCGCTGAAGGGTCCATGGTAAGCCCTGATATCACTTGGTATACACAAAATTCATCCAATATTGCTGTCGATTTTGAATCTTTAGGGAATACATTATACGGGACATTGGAGTATTTTTACATGCGGACAACCGGATATTTGGCAAGTCCATCCGGGTCGCAATATACCACTCCGTTAGGAACCAGTTTGCCACGTATAAAAACCGATGGAGCAAACCGGAGGGCAGGGGTAGAAGCGCTTTTAGGATATAAAAATCAGATTGGCGATTTATTTTATGAAGTGAGCGCTAATTATACCTATTTCGATACCTTATGGGAAAATAATCCCAACGAAAGCGAAAGTACACTGTTAAATCCCCGCAGAAGAACTACCCACCAAAAAGGCTATTATACAATAGGTTATAGAGCTATTGGATTTTATAAAGACGAAGAAGATGTACTGAACAGCCCTCGTCTTCTTGCATCCACCAATTTACGTCCCGGCGACCTCAAATACATGGATGTGAATGGTGATGGAATCATTGATTCCAACGACCAGGTACGAATCGGGAAAAGTAATACCCCCCGTGTTAATTATGGATTCAATGTAGACTTGGGCTACAAATGCTTTTTCCTGAATATGCATTTTATGGGAACCGGTCGGAAGGACTTCATCTTAGGTGATGTGCTAAGAAATGCAGGCGGACCTGTATATCCGTTTCAAACGGATTATTGGACTGAAAGTAATACAAACGCCTTGTATCCCCGTTTGTTGAGTTCATCATCCTATAATGGGAATAATAATAATCAAACATCCGACTTCTGGCT